>Ga0123352_10006597_pt1 | contig 17782 bp, 6 predicted proteins | sample TergutLab28metaG_FD_89700 | JGI IMG/M metagenome (GOLD analysis project Ga0123352, IMG submission 89700) | Labiotermes labralis P1 segment gut microbial communities from Petit-Saut dam, French Guiana - Lab288 P1 | ecosystem: Host-associated > Arthropoda: Insects > Digestive system > Gut ... | reverse complement strand
TTGTTTGTACGGATATACCTGATGTGTTCTTTGTATCTGGCATCTGTTGATCTGCCAGTCTGGCCTATGTACACACCCTGACATGTATTGCAGGTAAGTTTATAGATCCCACTAGGTGGAATGACTTTTTGTTTTGAATGTGTCAATATTTCAAATGTGGTGTTAATTGTTCTGTATGCAACTTGTACCTGGGAGTTCCTAAATAAGTTGGTGATGCCCCTTATGTACCCACCATAATATTGCACGGTAATAAAATGAAAAAAAAGGAAAATCTTATGTTTATTGGACCGTGCACCATTGTGATAGTTGAAGAATAAAATACCAACTTGATGTCACTTGCTATTTTATTTCACTTCTTATGTGCTCAGCGTATTTCGGACATTAATATATCCATCATCAGGAGCTTGCGACTATTCTGTTGAAATACCACATTGGTCGTATTGTTCTTGGTTCGATGTGTTCTGGAGATTCGGTGTGGTTGGGTTGGAGTGGTATCCGTGTTGCCGGCCTCAGCTTGCAACACAGGCTGAGGCTTACAACACGGATACCACTCCAACCCAACCACACCGAATCTCCAGAACACATCGAACCAAGAACAATACGACCAATGTGGTAATTGAACAGAATAGTCGAAACCTCCTGATGACGGATATATTAATGTCCGAAATATATTGAGCACATAAGAAGTGAAATAAAATAGCAAGTGACATCAAATCGGTCTTTTATTCTTCAACAGAGAAAAATGTTTCTTTTGTCTTAAGGTCAAATCTTTCTGTGCTTAAAATCATTTTTTTGGTAACATTGTTGTATCCCGGTATAGAACGTATCGTGGATGTTACTCTCTGAAGGGGGCGAAACTCGAACTTCGGTCAGCGCTCGGAGGTGAAGGTTCCTTGCTCTAGTAATAACTCACCATTCTGAATATATGGGAGGTTTATTGTGTACTAGTAAGTGAACTACAACAAGGCGAGATCTCAGGGGACAGTAATGTACTCCTAGCGAGTGCTTAGTCGTCTGCGTTGCTCGACATCTTGTGAAGAAGTGTCTTTCGTCTCTCGTAGTTATGTTAACCCTTTAAACGCCGAATTAAACACCGTCTGCCATCTGCTGGCATTATTAGGAGCATACCATATTCTCCACGTTATCAGGATAAGGGTTAAAGCATCCAGAAATTACGTAAAGTTTTCGGGGTAATTACTGTTCAGAGTTCTCGGGCTTCTGGACACTGTGCCGCGCGTGATCATGCCTCAGCACAGTACCCAGTCACAGGGTGTAATTTGCCACGGGCACAGTCCAGATTACATTAGTCAACCATTAAATAAGCATGTCACTCTTAGTTTGAAGTAAGCATTAATTCTGTAAAGAATAATATATAACAACTATGCAGTAATATACATACAAAAACAATTAATTTTTCCAAAAAAACGCAAAACGTTTTAATCAAATGACAACTATACTACATGCATTTTAGGGAACTTTTGTACATTTCTAATTATAACGGTCATACAGCCGTTCTTCTACTTCTCAATGCAGTAAAGCTTTAAACTTCTTCCATAATACAGATGGTGCATAAGAGTTTATTTTTAAATTTCCAATTTATTTATTTATTTATGATTTATAAAACACTCCTGTGAATAAAGCAGCAAATGTAACGTCTAATAATAATAGCACAATTAATTAATAATGCATCGGAACTGTCGTGAAGGAAATATCTCATGGCCTGCGTTAGTGCATAATTCCTGAATTTGACTGGAGTGACTGAAGACACCACGTCAAGTCATACACGCGACAGACTTCAGGAAAGTAGTTTCTTGTATGTGAAGTGTTACCAAATTCAACGCGATATTGGGGTACAAAGGTAAATGTATCCCTATCCACGCCATTAAAACAGAGGTTGAATGGCGGTACAGCTATACTGATCCTCAAGCTCTTAGTATTAGACTAGGAAATTTGTCAGTTTCAAGCTCTTGTTACATTAACCCGGATGATACTCTCTTTTCCATGAAATAGGAAGCTGGGTGGAGGCCAGTTCGAGGCAGGAAAATTGAGAGAAACGAAAAATACCTTATCCATTCCGGAATTTGAAGCACGATTCTTTAGTCAAATTGTACCTTTCTAAACTATAAAATACTAACAAAACAGTAATTCTAATGTGCGTCATCCCCATTGTGTTTTATACAATAGTAGGAGTTAGGTATGTTAACACTTACGGTCGAACACAACTGTATTTGTTTTTAAATATACAGGAGTTTACAACAACGACATGTTTCGGCCTTATATGTGGGCCATCATCAGGGTGTGGTTGCATTTACAGCTTTGGCTATACTAGCAAACATGTCGTTGTTGTAAACTCCTGTATATTTAAAAACAAATACAGTTGTGTTCGACTGTAAGTGTTAACATACCTAACTCCTACTATTAACAAAACCGTCTAACACGATTAGTATTTTACATTACTATACTGGTGAATGGATACATGACTGGCTAAAAGTATCTTTAGGATACTCGAATCTTTATTCCTTTATACACAAGCTATAACAATCAAGCACGTACTAGTGTTATTTGTCTGCTATTATTATTATTATTATTATTATTGTTTATGTTTCAGTACACAATGAGATATATAGCTCAACTATCATAAGAAAGTGTGTTTTGTCTCTTGTTCTAAGTACGAAAGCTTAGCCTATTGAGGGTAAGTAAAAACTGAATTAATTATGTCCCTTCTGAACTAGCTAGAAGTGGGATGGATGAGATCTTGGTTGATTCTGGCACAAACTAGCATAAGTACGAAGTCTGGGCTAGGTACATTAAAGGCCACCGTACCTTTATCATCCCCACGCAACTATGTGAATAATTCAGAAAGTTATAAAATGTGCAATGTTGTACATTAAGCTCAGATGTTAAAAGTCTTAGTACCTGCTTTAGTACGAATGCACGGCAGATGCCCAAATGTGTGAAATATTTAACACACGCCGGAGCTGAACACGCGGTCGGGGCTATGGATTCCCTTGCGGGTTATTCTGTTTTTTGTACGCTTGCTTTACAGTCTTACACATAAAGTTATACCCTACCGACACTGTGTGTTATTTATTTATACCGCGGTATCCCAGCGCAAAAGCATAGAGTAATTACATATTTATCGCTGTTAAGAATGAGAATGATACTGCCATACAAAACGCTCTCTAAGAAAGATAAAAAATAAAATGTGAATACATTAATTTACATGTAAAAGGTAGGTAAAATGTACCCTTGTACAGGCATTGAGGCTCTGTACAGTCTGTAAGGCCCATAGAGGGAGTAGAGGTATAGCTCTACTCTTTCTTGACCACGGCACTAGAAGGGGTGAAGGGTCAGCATCAGGCCCTGGCCGCTCTTTACCCCCAGGGAAGATTCGGTACCCATTGTACAGGAGGCTGGGTGGGTCCCAGGGCAGGTCTGGACAGGTTTAGGAAATCTCGCCCCCACTGGGGTTCAATCCCCGGACCGTCCAGCCCGTAGCCAGTCGCTATACCGACTGAGCTACCAGGCCCACTACTTTACATGTAGTAAATAAAAAATAAGCCTATATTTATAATTGGAAATTTCTATATACTCTCTAAATAAACCGGAAATTTATTTTGCCATTCCACAAAGTTTTATGAAACTTGTAAGAAACAGTTTTGAGGCAACATTCCAATACCCTAAACGAGCCGTCATTTTGAGAATAAATTTCCTATTCCATTAGTTAGATGTATATAAAGTTTGTATTTTACGAGTGCTAAAAAATTTGCTGTAGTGACGAAAATGCGAAGACGACATCATCAAAAATATATTTAAGGTTATAATGAATTACAAGAACATCTAAATTCTCTTGGGAAATATTTTAGTTATATTACAATATAATATTGTAATTATATTACAATACACCTTCGTATTTCTGCCCATATATCTTTGGTATTTGTGGTTGCAACGAAAAATATTACTAATATTGAAGAACACTGGTATATGACATGGAGCAGTTTGGCAAGTAGGCCCGTACCGAATACGCTGTGCCGCGGAATATTCGCACATATTTTCCGTTCTACAAGAACTGGTCTGCAACTGAAGAAGGGCTTTCGCAGTGAAGGGGCTTTGTCTAACGACCTCTCTATTATCCCATAATTTTTAAAATGCTCTTCTTATTTTTTTTCTAACTAAACATATTTCCGTCTCACCACAATTTACCATTCTGACAACAGAAGTTGTACAGACAAACGTAGAAAGACGCTTGACTGCGGGGGATCATAAACGAAAAAAATTTGGTATTACCTTTGGAGTGAAGGGATATGGTTTGTAATATTGAACGAGGGTGGGCTGATAAGTTTTGGCCCCACCTAAATAGAAAATGACCGGGAAAAATATTTTAATAAAATAAAAAAGAAATTTGCCTACATCAATTATTTTCAAAGCTACATAATTGTTTTTCTGCAAAATCACCACGGATCAGTTCTTCAATGCGATCTTGATGAAGTTGACCACTTGCAGTCACAGGCCTTCCACTTCGTGTTTTGTCACTCAAACCAGCTTGCACCAATTCTCCATCTTTGAATTGCCTTACCCAGAGACTTACTGTACTCACATCACCACATTGATCACCAAAAATGGCTTGCATTCGTCTGTGAATTTCAATGGGTGGAACTTTTTCCAAGATTAAGAATTCAATAACAGCATGCCGATTGAACCGAACTTCTTCAAACTCTTCCATTTCGATGTGCACTGGGTGAGGACTGTAAGCATCTGTGTGTTCAGGGTGAAGTGTGATGGAAGAGAGATACCATGCGACTACACAGAACCGGTTTTATCCAGATATTTCCAATGTAAAAAGAATATATTACAGTGGAGGCAAAACCCATCAGCCCACCTACGTATATACGGACAGTTGGTAGGCTGTTGTGAATGAGGTGATGAACCTTTTGTCTCTATCCAAAGCAGGGAAAATTTTGTCTAGCTGAGACCCTTTGAGCTTCTCAGGGCTCTGCTCCATGGAGTTGGTTATGTAGTTAGTTAATTAGTTAATTCCTTCGTTGAGTTAGTATTCTGCATCCGCATATTCGCAAGACTTAATTTGTAACTGGCGGCTACAGAAGATATTTCTTAACGCCATGACGTAAAACGAATCCTCATAATTTTTGAATAGCTAGAGTGGAATTTTGCGTCAAGCTAGTAATATTAGTAAATCATCCAGTTACGTTCCTAGCAACCTTACATATTCCACTAGACATGAATTATTTTTTTCCATTACTTACATACTTAATTAATTACTTATTCCATGGAGCAAAGTCATTATTGAGAACATAAACGGTTTTCAGTTAGTCAAGAAATTTCCCGCATTTTATAGAACCCGAAGTTTCATTACTGCAGTCACAAGTGCCCGCCACCTGTCCCTATCCTGAGCCAACTCCATCCAGTCCATACCCCCACATCCCACTTCCTGAAGACCCATCTGAATATTATCCTCCCGTCTACAACTGGGTCTCCCAAGTGGCCTATTTCCTTCTCGTATCCCCACCAAAACCCTGTACACGCCTCTCCCCTTTCCTATATGCGCTACATGTCCTGCCCATCTCATTATTTTCGATTTTATCGCCCGCAAAATTTTGGGTGAGAAGTACAGATCATTAAGCTCCTCATTATGTAGTTTCTCCATTCCCCTGTTACCTCCTCCCTCTTAAGCCCAAATATTCTCCTCAACACCCTAGTCTCAAACACCGTCAGCTTACGGTCCTCCCTCAATGTGAGCGAACAAGTTTCACACCCATACAAAACAACAGGAAAAATTATAAATCTGTAAATTTTAATCTTTAAATTTTTGGAAAGCAAACTGGAAGACAAAAGATTCGCACCGAAAGACAGCAAGCAATCTCTTACTTCAATTTGCTCTTAATTTCTTCCTGAATAGAATTTTGATTTGTTAAAGTTGTTCCCAAATATTTGAACCCTTCCACTACATCAAAGGAAATATTACCAGTCTTTATACTGTGACTTCGTACTGCATTCTGATCTCGATACATTACAATATACTTATTTTTATGAGCATTTATTTCTAGTACAGTCTCCTTACTAGCCACTACTGAAGCTTCTGCATTATCCTTTATGGCATATACGGTTCCTTCCAATATATTAACATCATCGGAATAAACCAAATGCTGATGTGTGCCATTTAATTTCAAGCTATCCTGGATTACCTGAAACTTCCTAATGGCGTACTCTAACAACAATGTTGAAAAGCAATGGCGATAGATCATTTCCTTTTTTCAAACCATTCATAATATGAATAATGTTAGTCAAATTCTTGCTTACCCGGCCTCTGCTATACGTTTCAGTCAGACACATTTTTATTAGCCTTACCAGTTTCATGGGGTACTAAACTCAATGAGAATATTATATATTTTTTCCGATTACAAATTTTAATTCTCTTTTATGTTATTCAATATGCAATATCGATGATAAAGTAATATACAGAAAGCCTCTCTGTGGTAGATTGAAATTTCTTACTTCAAGGATTCTTTAATTAAAAACCCACAGATTATTTATAAAAGTATGTGGATTTTATATTAGCAATATATAGACTATATAGTGCCACACACTGTCCGTACATTTTTTAATAATATTCAGTAGAATTTTATATTATGCTACTTAAATAAATAAATATGTGTTTCATTTCAACAATGAAATGTTAATATATTTGGAAAAAATAAAATAATGAATGACTACCTCATTAATGGTTTTCGAAACAAATTTAATTGTGTGAAACATTCCCGTTGTGTATTTGTCAATAAGGAGTTACAGAATCGACCAAACAGAACCAGAGAGATATGGTTTATTATTATTTTATTACATGAAGCTTATGAAGTGGGCAGAACAAGTACAGGACCGCCTTAAATGGAAGGATAGTGTCGAGAAGGCGAAGACTATCAGAGTTGTAGCGCAATAGAAGAAGAAGAGGTATTTTATTACACACTACAACATGTTTCGGCTCTTCAGATAAACCATCATCAGGAATGTGTCTGATACACAACATGAATATACAGGGAGAGATCCCATTCTTTGAAGTGGTAAAGATTTTAATATTATTATGCCAAAAATAGAATAATAAGGCTAAAATTAATGCACAATTATGTTACAGGATCCCCTATCTATAATTAGTGTGAAACTGTCATATGATTGACATAAAACAAGGTGAAATATGATTAAAAGAGTAAAAGATACATACATAATGAATAAAAATGAGAAAATGAGAAATGGAAAATCCTTCTCAGGCTGTGTTTGTTAGAGCAACGTTTAGCGTAGTGTGTATATTGACGTAAACACTCAAGCCTTGTGTTAAGATAAATTTGAAATGGAACTCTCTATGTTTATCGCTTATTCTTAAACCCTTATGTTCCCAAATACAAGGGAGTAATCTGGACAATTTTTATTCTATCTAAAACAGTCAGTGTGGTCCACAGCTGCCGGATGTCAGACGAGCAGCAATTCTTGATGTGAGGAAAGGCAATGTAACAGACTGCGTATAGCGTAAGGTGGCGCTACATACGTCGTGTGTGAGGGCTGACCCAGTCACAGTTTCACACTGATTGTACTTAAGGAATTCTGTGGCAAAATTACACATTAATTTTAACCTTACAGTTCAGTTTCCTGTAATAACATTGTTACTACTCGTACCACTGCGCAGAGAGGCCTCTCTTCGTTGTTATTCTTTTCTTGTAAGTTTCACCTACCTGATGACGGTTTAGGACCGATTCACACTATACGTCACGTTTCCGTTCCGTCGCGTAACCTCACCGTTCAGTAAAATTGTCTCATGTGTAATCAAACGAAGATGTTCACACTGATAGGAACATCTCCTTCACGTCTCAGTTCCGTTCCGTCACCTTTGCTGGGTGAGAATATTTGATGTGACGGAACGGGTCCGAACCGGTCTGTACGTGTTCGATTCCGATAATGTGAACAGACTTACGTGTCCTCAACTTCACTTCAAGTGTTTGCTTGCAACGAGTGCTGCCTGTTTTTGTCTTCAGAGGTGCATGAAAAATTAACAGAATTGGTGCGTAAATGTGAGGAATTGTATGACATGTCAAATAAGAAATATAGTGACAGAGCTGGAAAGAAAAACTGAATATTATAGATTAGCCTAACAATTGCACTCTTTCATTCTGCAAGGCACAAATCCAGACGGACTATTAAATATTTGTTTATATTTGTCTCTTACTTCAACAATACTTCAGTGGGCATTACCTCCTTGTTTTGGCATTTTTGTGAGATTGCTTTGATCATTTGCAGAACTTCCCATATCCTTATGGTTTTCTGCTCCTGAAGCACTTGTGAACCCACATACGCTTCTTCTTGTCATTCAGAGCAGCATTTTACTCTTCTTCACTTAACATATTTGCTATTACTGCTAACTGTCTTCTAGAAAACGAATGGGGCTGCATATATGATGGAAATTATAGCAGGCCTCCCATCACGTGCTGTTCTGGAAGGTGACTGAACACGCCGTACGGTGTGAACACGGACCATTCTGACGAAACGACTATGGAACGGTGACGGAACGGAAACGTGACGCATCGTGTGAATCGGCCTTTATCTGGACAAAAAAAATCTGTTGTAGTGTGCAATAAAAAACTATATATTTGATTTGTTTAGGCGAATAATTAATACTTTAGAGATAAACTGACAGTAATGTTTCCTACAGTACAAGTTAGGGTGTTGTAACAGCAGTCAAGAAAACCTCCAAGCGCCAGGCTATGACTAAAACCAAGTTATCTTATTTGAGTCTGAGGAAAAATAATCAACAAGCAACACCCAACGAATTAGTGCGCGTGCGCGTGTTTCTGTGCTGCCATTCTAAGGTTGAATATCTCTAAGTTACATTAATTATATCATCATAATTTTAATTTGTATAATTACGAAAAAAATAAAAATTTATTTTTTCCATACAAATGGATGTAGTACCCTTCGCAATAGAAGTCCAATGCCTAAAACTTCTACCACAATTATAAAACATTTGATACTGTAAATGTGCTCCTATTGGACCGAAATATATTCTGCTTGTTGACAGAGAGGAATATGATGTTGAAGAATGTACAAGGTCTTATGTGTACCTAAATCAAGGGTTTTACCAAAAATTAAACTCCGCGTTTAACATAGGAGCGTTTACCCAATTGCGGTAGTTAAAATAAGCCATATCTTGAAGTGCATATATGGACAGGGTGAAATTATTATGAATTAACCTTTTGGTGCCGGAATTATTTTTTAATTTTAGCACACCCTGTATATAAAATGTGAATAATACAGTAACCAAATACGTTAGAATTATGAAACAAACTGCATTTTGAAGAGAAAAAAACGGAGAGTATATACCACGTTTAAAATATTCAATACCTATATTTGTTGAATAAATATATAAAATGCAACTTTAGAGGTTAGCGGTGCGGTACGACCACTATAGTTGACATTAGGCGTCAAAAGGTTAAGGTTAGGGGTTTTTTTGACAAGGGCGGACGCAGGGACCCAGACTGAAGAGTCAGATGCTCCATCTGTCAAGTCCCGCCAAAACGCTAACACAAAATTCGGTACACGTTTGCGCTGTACATAAAACACCCTGTAGATGTGTGTTACAACATGCAGCCTCAATTTGTCGCACCCGCTGTGGCAATACATACTATATAATTTAAGTACATAAAAATTAAACACTTTAATGAAGGCAAATTGAATTCTCTCTCAGTTCTATTTCCTGTCTCTCACATTACTTTGTATAACTCTTAGCTCTTTATGTCCCGTACTTGTTAATAAGGAAGTTTATTGTTGTGTGTTATGAATGTGTTTTTACGAGCTCGTTCCAGCTTGCAAATGTCATGAACCTGCTTACTTTTGGGGTAACTACTGAGTACGCATGCGCTCCTAGGTTTTCCTTCTGCTCTAAATAAAGCAGTTTCTGTAATTCTCTAGGTAATATCGATTATAATATTTCTATATACACTGGAAAGGTAACAAACACGTAAAATAGACCATGCAAGTAGTATACTATTCATTGTGCACAAATAGATTTAAAGAAACACTGTATAACCGATTTCTTTGATATCAGAACTGTTTTCTTTGCAATTAAAAGTGATATGTGAAAACACTAATTTTAGTAATTAACCAAGTTAATGCACAAATTCGTGTTTTATAATAAGTTTATTTCATGCCTCTACATGTTTCGAGCACGATGTGCTCATCATCAGGAGGTAAAAATTGTATTATACAACATCTGGTATCATCACACTGAAACAAATGAGTGGTCTAAAATTACTAAAATAAAATTTCAGTGTGATGATACCAAATGCTGTATAATACAGTTTTTACCTCCTGATGATGAGCACATAGTGCTCGAAACATGTAGAGTAATATAATAAACTTATTATAAAACAAAAATTTGTGCATTAAGTTGGTTAATTACTAGGATTTTACCTTAATGCACGGTCAGCAGAACACCAAAAAATGTGAAAACACGTTTCAATTACATTTTATTTTAAAAAATATTTATGACACTGTCTCATTTATCTATTGCAAAAGTGTCGGACAGTAGCAACTGTCGGTCTTTTACACTATTAGTACATAAAAATTGCAAAACTTTCCCAGTTTACATTATGGTAGCGTAAGAAGGGAGAGGAGGTACAGCTCCTCTCATTTCGTAACCTCGACACTAGGTGGAGATAAATGGTCAGCCTCACACCGCAACCTCTTTTTTCTCGGAGTAAAAGGTTCTGGTTTTTTTAATGTGAGGCTATATGGGCCCCAGTACCTTTCTGGTTGTTTTACTTTCTGCCCTGGTTTGAACTCAGGACAGTCCAGCCCGTAGCCAACTCCCTACGCCATCTCTTCTACTTCTTATACGCATTTCGGAAGTCATGTTCCTTCTGGATACGATTCTTGGTACAGTGGGAGATATTTCTGTATTTGTTTGATTTAAACATTATAGAGTTGGAAGTAACTAAATAAATAGAAATTAAGTGGCTGCCATTGGGCTTATAATGACAGCATCTTAACAGTCTGTAATGCGGTTAAGTCTGAAAGTACATTCAATCAGCTGCTTATGCTGAATTGAATGTTTATTTATAAACTGAATTTCTGTCAAATATTAAGAATAAATCCCCACATCTTATAACACTGCCAGTTCCACCGCCCACTTCGAAAGCGACTGCCACTATAGGGTGTTATGGGGCAATTGAATCCAATCCGTATACGTAATACTAAAATCCTGACTGTACTCTTTTTATTATATTGTTATAATACAATCTGGGAGAATGAGAAGGTCAAAGAATACAGCACGCATAACAAAAGAGACATTCATTCAGAATTTTATTGGAAGGACTTAAAAAATCGCTGGAATCTTAGGATTAGATGGGAGAATAACATTAAAATCTGTCTCACAGCAGTAAGATGTGAAGCTATAGACTCCACGTGACAAGCTCAGAATAACAGTACATTTTTCTGAACATCTCTTGTGAATACAAAAGATGAATTTGGAATCCGTAAATAGGATGAAACATATTAACTTCCTAGGCAACAATTGCTCTTCTTTATCCACAAAATTAATAAAAACACGCAGAGAATTCTAGCCTTCGGAGATTAATAAATGAACATGTATGTACACAACTGTGTTACACATGACAAAGACTGTACCGTGACGTAATAAGCAGAAGTCTGAAACGGACAGCTTTATGCTTCTTACGCTATAAAATGCCTGCCATATCACGTTGCTGACAGCGGTTGGTACGAACCCTATAAAAATTCGCTAACCCTTACTTCCAATTTCGCCTCCCAGTGCCATATTTTCCATGCCAGAGGTCTCAGATTGCTTACCAGCGCTCTTGGGTACCTACATAGTCGTACTGTAGGGCTACCCTTTTAGTAACCCGCGCAGTCACCCCTCATAAATCTGCAAGGCTGTCGGAAACAAAAAGTTTATAATAAACGATATTTCAAACATACAAATTTGCAGCATGTGCTGCATTTACGTTGACTCAAAAGACAGGTTTATAAAGTGAAACCTCTTAATCAGTAATGGCCGCGAAATTTAAAAACGCACAGGTATTCTCAATAACACATACACAAGGGGCCAAATATTTTGAGTCGTTGTCCAAATGACCAAAAAATATCTGCCTTTTGCAGTCACTTTCTGTACATTTCTTGCAGCAAGTGTTCTTTCTAATGGCTGTTCCAAAATATGAAAGCCGTTACATCGTTCCTGACTGTAACTGTCATATTATTAGCAAACCCAAATAGGACACAAGTACTACAAGCTTATAAAACTAATGGTGAAGTCAGCTGTTGGACTAAACCGGCTTTGTATTTTGCTGTTCTTTCAGTGCGTCGAATTACAAAGTTTATATTGGCAAAATAAGGAAGATCGGACAGCCAAACCAACAAGTTGATTTCAGGTTTCCATTACGACGTAAATAAGATTTGTACACTCCTGTGTCATTACGCAAAATGGACTGGTAATTCCTTACCGACGTTTCGGGACAACCAATAGGTCCCATCTGCAAGAGTCAATAAATTCTTGGATTTCTTGACCCTTGAATATGGGACCGATAATTTCTCCCGAATTGTCGGTAAGGAATTACCACTCCATGCTGCGTAATATCGCATAAGAACGCAGATCTGAACCAAATAAAGCTTTGGCATATGTGATAATTTGAGGTTACCAATAGTACGAAGGAACACCTATCAGGAAATAAGTATATTAGAAAGAATAAGCCTCATTGGGTGGATGTCTGGGAATTTGACCCCGAAAGGTAGATATTTTATTTGACAAGAGCATTTACAATGAGAAGAAAATCGCTTTTGACTTAGAGCTTCCGTGACAGGGAAAGATGTCCCTTCCAACAATGCTGGACTTTTTCCTGAAAACTCCAGAGAATCAAGAAAAGGGCAGTCAGAGATGCATAATACGATATTTCGCGTCTTACTGCCCTACACCGGAGCGCCCATACTGGTCTGCTAAGTTTCAAACGTTTTTATAAAGAATGGAACTTTAAATACATGACAAAAAAGTTCCAATCTAAAATTCAAGTTGTGTTCATTCCTAAACATTCACACTTACATCGATACAGAATACAGTTCAAAATTTCGGATCTTTATCTTATTAGCAGTTAAGGTTGAAAGGTCATCTTTACATATTTATCCCATTAAAATTGGACCAAAATTCTTCGGTACATAAGGCAGATGGCAGACGCAGTGGTGCAGTTGGTTGAGTCACTGTGCTACGAACCAAACGGTTGCGGTTTCGATTCCCGATGAGTTAATTGCGATTTTATTATTGATTTATTAAGTCCCGCCGCATTACAGTCCTGGAGTCGGCCCAGCCTCTAACAGAAATGAATACTATGTGTAGAGTTAATTCCTGGGAATAAAGGCGGCCGGTGCGTAGTGATGTTAACTCTGCCACCTTTACATCCAAATTTCTGGAAACTCTGGGAACCTCAAACATCTGGAACTCTTAAGGACTCTACAGGGATAATTTTACGTTTAGCTTACCTCTCGCTTTACCTAAGTCAGTTTGTAGAATGAAGCGCGCTTATGTAGTGGCGAATGTAATTCAGAGAAGGCAATTTATTAGGTTTCGTTCACCAGAAAATATTCCAGAAAATTTAAATAACTAAACTTATAACCAGTTATACAAATGGGCTAGACGCTTGTAGGTGCCTTCTAATTTGTTCCAGACACTTTTCTATCGACAGAGCTATTTCCATTGTCCTAACACGTCAAAACAACATTTTCCAAAAACACAACACATGGAACTTCAATTTCTGAGAATGTTCTGTAACAAGAATGGAAATTACGTAGTATGTGACACAGCACACAGAATTCATGGTCAGGTATTTATTAGGTTTAATAAGCTTACATTCTGCTTGTTTATCCACTTCAGGCCTTTAGTAAAGTGTACTTCCGGTTTGTATATTATGGTTGCAAATTGGAATTACCTGGAAATGCTTAATGAATATTCCATAGCGATTTCAAACTGATACATTTAGGCACTGACGTTACGATACACACAAACAGGCTTACAGACTTGAAAACAAATAAGCCCTTTTTATGTACTTAATTATCATCATCATCATAAACATCAAGGATTGGACCCTTTGATCCGTTCCGTCTCCAGAGTTACAGCTGTTCGCGCCAACACTTCTTCGGTCTTAAATGTTCTCCTTCCTTGTGGTCTGTAGTGTTATGATTTCAAAGGGATTCGGTTTTGTGGCATTCTTTGCAAGTGTGAAGGCCAGTTCCGTCTGTATTCATCTATCTTGTCTAGTATGCCTGTAATCCGTAATTCGCGGCGTATGTAGTCATTTGTTTTGTACTTAATTAATGTAAACTATTTAAGGCACATATTCTGCTTTCTAGTATATATTTTTATTAACACGAGACATTACAATTTTCCGAAGAGGCACGCTTCGTATGTTGGTAATACAGCACGGATAGAAAGTAAAATACGGCTAATAACCAAACCCTCTATCGTATATGATCCTAAGGCCTTTATACTTCAAGCTTCTCCTATTACTACAACCCACTTCTTTGAAGTACAACTAAATGTTATTTTCCATTTCATGTGTATTCTTTTTAAGAATATAATGCGTTCTGAAAGAGCATTACATTGAGGACTGAAATAAACCAAATACGTTCGTAGTGAGCATTGGTAGATAATTTTATCAGATGAAACGTTTATGAATCGCGTCAAAAAAATTAATTGTGCCAGATAAATACGCTGTACACTATGTATGAAAGTGTACAGTTTATTAACAGAAGAAATATGACTTGACTCTCTCAACTAACCAACATAGAAGCTCATTAGAGCGAATGCCCCTTTTCCCACTAATCGCTAAAGTTAAAGCTATACAGAACAGAGAAGAGTTACGAACGAACCTTGCAGTTAAAACTAAATCTTACAACTTCGCTAATTACAACTCATGTTACACATAGACAAAGTGCCTACAATTGTGTTTGCAATTAAAGTAGATAATTGTACCCTCTCCGCGTTCTAGCACATTCCATGCCACTGCCACTGGAGGAATTCAGCAGTAAAGCTATTGTATTTTACGGCTGCAGTAATAAGAACAACAAAAACAACAACAACAGAAATATTAAGTAAAACTGCACCTTCTAGAAGTCTTATAGTGATAAAATAAATGAGTCTTTTATAGCAGCTCAATTAAGAAATAGTGACAACAGATTGAAATAAGATAAATATTTGAAGTTTTTTCACCTTCATATGTGAGTAAAACTTGGTTTTGTCGCCCTGAGAAAATAATGTAAATTAAACAGTATTTAACAACAGCCTACCAATGAAATCATTCATTCTAATATGCTTGAAATTAATAAACATAATTTAACGTTTTATGGACCATGCATAGTGGTATATTTGTGCAATGAGAACCAAGAGGATGCACTATTTTATTCTCAGTTTATTTCAATAATTAATCTCTACATTTTTGGGTGGAAAATATTAGGATGGATCTACAGGAGGTGGGATGTGAGTATATGGACTGGATTGGGCTGGCCCTGGGTAGAGACAGATGGCGGACGCTTGTGAGTGCGATAATGAACCTTCGGGTTCCGTGAAATGCGGGGAATTTCTTGACTAGCTGCAAACCAAGTAGCTTCTCAAGAAGGACTCTGCTCTATGGAGTAAGTAAGTAATCTCTACATTTTATTTTTATAGTTCTGTGCATCGCTGATCTATATTAATAATTGTCCAACGAGATGCAACACAAAGCAGTCTGTCTATTATTCTGCAAGTTCACTCTACATGTTTCGGGTGTCAACCACACCCATCATCAGGAGTACACAAAACTGTAACTATAGCCTACGGTACTGTGCAGCTACCTCCCTCCAACGTGACCAAGCTACCTTAACCACGTTGGAGGGAGGGAGCTGCACAGTACCGGAGGCTGTAGTTACAGTTTTGTGTATTCCTGACGATGGGTGTGGTTGGCAACCGAAACATGTAGAGTGAACTTGCTGAATAATAAATAGACTTCTTTGTGTTGCATCCCGTTGGACAATTATTAATATATAACCTCTATATATTTCGAGCAGATTCACTGCTCTTCGTCAGGAGGTAATTTTCTCTATATATACAGCAATAGGTTTGTGTCATGCGTATATGCAGAAAGTACCTCCTGATTATGATCAGTAATTCTGCTCGAAACATGTAGAGGTTAATTATTGAAATACGTTCAGATTAAAATAGTGCATTCTGTTGGTTCTTACTGCGCAAATATAATAAGCATGGTAAGATTTGTTTGAGACCATTTTAGATTAAATGAGTATTAAGGTTCAAGAGACAGACGAGAAAATAGGACATGCAAACACATGTTGAGACAAAGAAGGTCTAAATATTTTAGCAGGAAAAACTGCAAAGTGGGAATATTAAGCTGAAATAAGTGGGTAACGCGCTTTAAGATATAAGGAAGAACTTCTCGTGTTTTTAGCCCGATTGGTGCAGTAATGCCTCAGTGGATTATTTTACTGTAAACGAGTGGGCATTGATAAAAACTCTTCCCATAAATCTCGACGAAGAGTTTTTATAGGCAACTTAGAGTTTTTAATTTTCCTTGGTCGCTGGGCGGTTGAGTCAGCACGTAAATAGACAAATAACCGTAACGACTTTTCTTCACAGACAAAATTCTGGGAACTCTTAGACTAAAAATACTCTTTCAAACAACAAGTCAACATCTTTCATCCCAGACCTGTATAAAGTTCTTTACTATCTCACTTGGGATTTTCCAAGTTATCTGCTTCCTTTCAGAAAATGTAATGCGTATTTAGTCGTCTCTCTTCTTGCAGTTGAAGATGGCGATTTATCCAGTTCCCCTGAGTTTCCTCGACATCACCTGAAATCTTATTAACTCTAAAAGCAGAGCTTAAATTTGAAAATACCAAGTTTTACGTATGATTAAGCACAACAGAGGCCTGTACACATCATAGACGTAAACTCTCACACTTTATTTTTTACTGGGGACACCAAATTCAATTTCACGAGAGAGACGCATCTTCCCAGAACTAAGAAATAAATATTATATAGAAAAACTCGAAACAAACATTTCATATTTACCAAATTTTTCGAAAATTATGCCGTTTGTGAGATAATGTTGAAAATATAGTAGGGCGGGGCATGCCACAAATGTCAACATAGAACATACGCATTGCATGTTGGATACCTAAGGCTACAATTACGCACAATCAGTTTGTGTAATAATCATGGATTTTCAACTGAAAAAATTGTAGAAAGAACGTCCCTCGATGTTACGTTACAACAACATTGCCTTTCTTGTTAGTATTTTGTTCCACTGAATGTTAGGATAATAAAAATTATGTTCATGAAACTGCATAAGGCACAGCCGTGTGCGTATCCGATTTTTTTTCAGCCCCTGCAAACAACGCTTCACCCCCCACATTCACTGTGTCTACACTTCCTGTAATTGTGAATAAAATAGTTTTTTCTTCAGAAGAAAATAATTATTCTGAAAGCCTAAGGCTATATGGTAATCCAAAACGCAAGTGTAGAGCTTATGAGCCACAGAAACTCTTCGTTAACTTCTGAATAAAACATGAAAACAAGATTTATCTCAGTATTTAACCAACTTGATGCAAAAAATTTGTTTCACAATAAGTTTTATTTGATACCTGTACATGTTTCGAGCACATGTGCTCATCGTCAGGAGGTCAAAATTGCATTACACAGCCTCTGGTATCATCACAATGAAACAAGTGAGTGGTC
>Ga0123352_10006594_pt1 | contig 17790 bp, 10 predicted proteins | sample TergutLab28metaG_FD_89700 | JGI IMG/M metagenome (GOLD analysis project Ga0123352, IMG submission 89700) | Labiotermes labralis P1 segment gut microbial communities from Petit-Saut dam, French Guiana - Lab288 P1 | ecosystem: Host-associated > Arthropoda: Insects > Digestive system > Gut ... | reverse complement strand
TGAATGAATGAATGAATGAATGTTACTGGAATAATTGGAAAAGTCTGGATGGAAGTGGTCGTGGCCTAATTACACCTTCTGCGCCAAACAATGTATATGCTGCATCGCAGGAAGCTGGGTTCAGTTCCCTAACAACTCAGCATACATGTCAGCCAATTATGGCTATTCTTGTATAGCCCTTTTTTCAGTTTTCTCCTTTTGTTTTTTTTTGTTTTTTGTAAAAGCTGGTATGAAAAAAAAAATTAATCCTGTAAATTTATCAGGAGTTTTGCATATTACAGCAGGAATTTAATTCCAAAGCAAGATGGTTATGTGGTTATCATAGCATTTTCTTTTAGGCCTTAGAAAAAGCATGAAAAACCAAAGTCTGGATGGTCAGTCCTTCAGCCAAGATTTGAACCCTGTACTGCCCAAATACAAGTCAGATTCCAAATTTCTCCCTAACTCCAATCTTGATACAGTAATAAAATGAGTCAGGAATATCAACACAGTGATTAGAAACTAATTAATTCATAGTTCACTCAGTACTTCTAAAAACATGTGGAAGAAACAAAATTCACACCCACTACTGCAGATAGGCCTAGACCTAACACCAACAAAATCGATAACAAAGAAGGTTGGCATGGGAGCTGGAAGCAACATATGATGGTTGACATATGCTATTAATAGTATTGCCAACTGCCTGTTTCTGACATGACAACAAAACAGATGACTGGAAAGGACGAGATGCTGAACTCTGTTTGTGTACTGAAACAACGTGTAATGAAAAGTTTATAGTTCACCATGATGTACAGTGTTGACTCACATGTGAACTGTAGAGTGACATAAGACCTAACAATGCTGTATATGTCATGAAATCATGTAATTTTGTGATATACCTAATTTGTAATAATATATCCTCAATCCAGAGAGAAATCAGCCCTTATTATATCACCGCTGGGTCATATATAATAACATAATGGACCAGCAGTTTTAAGTATGATACAGATTGATTCTGCACTCTGAGACGGCATTTAGTAAGAAATCACTGTTTCAGTAAGAAAGTAAATTCTTTACTCAGGCACGCAGCATGCAAAGTCTTACCTTTCTGCTGTATTTATTGTCAAATTGTATATGCTAACGTCTGATTATCTCAAAACACTGAAAAGTGCAAGTACTTTAACATGTCTCTTCATTTTTCAAACAGCACACACTATAATTTACTTATTTTTTCTCTGTCCTAGCAACACATACAATGAATCACATTAAATTGTTATGCTATTTATAGAATACAGAAATGCCCTAAGGTGTGTGTACTAACAGTGAAGGCTAACATTTGAAAGTCAAATTTTCGTAGAGTGCTATACTAAAATAATCACACAAGACCCCTTTCAAAATATTCTAAACACAATCAAGACTTTGTGTTTTTGGAATAACGTGATGGGTAGGCCCACAACCCTTGGGATGCGCAAAAAAATACATACACGTCTTCATGCATCCCACAGAGTCCCACAGAAATCTCCAATAACGAATTTCAGGAACATCAGTTCAATGGTCCTTGTGTATGATGCCGAGAGATGTACGAGTACAGTGACCATAATAGGCTGTTGGCAACGGTGACAACACGTCTAAAAACTGCAAGACAGAACTTAGTGACATGTATGAGAAATAATTGGACACAAAGCTACTGGCACTTCTATTACTGTACCTTCACAGTTTTTTAAAGTGTTGTTAAACACACCATTAAACAGATACTGCCAAAAATAACAATCAAGGCAAGGTATGTATAAATACATGGGGACTCTACTATATATGCTCCAGTAACACGGGCTGCCAATGTGAATATTGCATTCTGTTGTGTCGCACTATGATTACAGTTCCTCACGTTCTTTGTCCTTTTGAGGGTAAGGTTTTGTCCTTCAGTATGCTCAAAAACTGAACTCAGCTCATGTCACAACACACAACACAAATATAACTCAAATCCACTGTATCGCAGAGTACAAGTTAATCACTGCATCTTATATTTTATCTGTTATGGCAAGAGACCAAACAAAGGCTACTCCTTAACAGCTGCCAAACATTGCTGCTTTAGTCCAAGAGCCTGGAATTCACTCTCCATGATGTCTTTTGGAACCAGACAATGCCTCTTGCTGTGTAGTGGAATGGAATGAGGCAATGCCAAATATTTGCTATGCAGCAGAACCAAATGAGGATCTGCAACATCTGACCGAGGCAGTAATGAGTCACTGCTCCTTGTTCAATTAAATTGAATGAAGCAGTGCTAAATCACAGCCTCAAAAGAAATGAGGCAGTACTGAGTCATGGCCTGAGGCTGAATAACTACCTCTTTCGAGCCCAATAAAAGTGAATAAGATTATGCAGAAGGCCTCCACCACCGACAACGTGACCGGGGAAGCCAAGCAGCTGTCATTGCGACTTCATGGAGACCAACTTGCGACTTCGTGCCCGAGCCTCCTGCCTGCTGTTTGTGTATTCAAACCATAGAACATTGGGAATCAATGTCGTGTCTCGCAGAAGCAAGAACTCTGATATTCTCCTGCAAAACAACATTTACAAATAAAAATGCTAGTTTATAACAACAACCAAATAGATTTGCAAGAAAGCAAAAAATGCTAACAAAACATATTTTATCCTACAAAAATTTTTTAAAAATAAAAACATATCAAAGAAACTAAAATAATACTAAAGAACACAACAATAGACAAAACGTTAACATATGCATAAGAAACTGGGACACTAACAAAGAGATAGAAAGCAATTGAACATTTTTGAAAGGAAGTGTATAGAAGAATTTTAGGCCCAATATATGACAATGAAAAAGAAAATTGGAGGATATTAATCCATAAAGAAATTTATGCAAGAGTTAAAAAACCTACTATAATAGAGAAAATAAGGTTAAATAGATTATGTTGGTTTGGGCATGTAGACAGAATGGAAGAAAATAGAATTCCCAGAAGAGTATTATGTATGAATTTAGGAACAACAAGATTGAGAGGTAGGCCAAGAAATAGATGGCAAGATGAGGTGAGAGAAGATGGACGAATAGTTGGTTGAGAAGGGTGGCAGGGAAAAGTGCATAACAGAGAGCAATGGAAGAAGCTCCTGAGAATGGCAAGGAATCAATGCATTCTGCACATGCCAATGGAATGAATGAATGCTAGTTTATTAACATGCTCTGTCAGGTAGTTAGGTGCAGTGCAACCACCGACTGTACTCAAAACAAATACAAATAGAGAAAAAAATTCCAAGTTGCTTTTGAACATCATATTATACAGTGCATTCGGAAAGTCGCTGTGCACTTAGGCTACGGTAGAGTCCAGTTGAAATGTGATGGCACACGGTGACACACAGGATGGGAAGTTCAGAAAGTCACTGTGCACTTATAAAAGGTGTTGGAACTGATGTCCATGAGCATCTATACAGGCCTGAACCCATTTAATTTCATTTGAAAACACTTTCTGCCATCACAGTTCAACCGGACTCTGGACTCTACTGTGCACAGCGTCTTTCCGAATGCAGTGTACAAAGTGACATAGCTATGCAGGCCTCAAGAACAGAGACTCATCACCATAGTGGTGCCAGTCAGAAACACCTGGGTGAAACATAAAACAATAGCAAGCCCCCCCCCACCTCCCCAAACACATACACACATATTCCATGGATCCAAAAAGTTGACAAAATAAACAGCAGTATCTGGAATAAGTCATAAACATACAAATTACGCAAAATACGAAAAATAAAATGCATTGTCACAATACACACATTATAAAGATATCATATACAGTATTATGGATCATCCATAGCCCTTGGGTGCCAAAGAATGACTACAGTCATCATACAGTGCTATACTCAGGATGCTGAACAAGGACTACAGTTGTCGGCCCATAACATACACAGCTAAGAGGTGCACCATTTATATGCCAGTCTCTAGCAGGGTATACTGGGCACTTAATTCAGGCGCCCATGATTTAAACACAAACAAACATTCATCAATAGAATGAGAGGAGTGCATATGTAAATTCCTCCTTAATGTCATTTCTTTTAGGTGAGTCATTCCCATTGTGTTAGTATAATTAACTAAATGGAAATGTGCTTATACATAATTTCCATATAGTTCCTTAATGTTACTTTATTTTGTGCTGTTTCTTTCCTAAGAATTGTGACACTAAATGGTAAAATGTTGAAAATTTTGATGCCAACACAAAATGCACTTTTCTGACAACGTAAAAGGCTGGCAGTTAGTCAATGACATGGGTCTCCAACCTGTGGTTTGCCAGGTTGTATTATGCGGTCCGAGGCCACATTTGTAAACTGTGTATACTTTACAAAAATCACACAATAATTTAGGTTGGTAGGTATACCACTTATTATTATTTTTCATTTACAGCCCATAACCTAGCCCACAATAATGGGTGTGGCACTTGGCAATAAGAAGGTTGGAGACCGACGGTCAATGAAGATGTTGCCTGTTCCTTAAAGTGACAAAGTGTACAGATGAATTTGTTTGAAAATGTTCTTAGTTATTTACAATGAAGTTTGTTAAGAAAAATATACATTGGCATGGAACAGGTGCGATCTCTAATTTCTTAAAAAGACTTCTACATAAAGTACTGGGTTTCTCATAAGCCATAATTCTTACAATTTTCTTTTTTCAAGAATCCTTCCACTGCTGCACGAGTTACTGCAAAAATTGTGCTATACTTTATTACAGACTGAAAACAGGTGCAATAAATTGATTTGAGAGTGTTAATGTTATACACATGCAACACTGACCTAACTGTAAGACATGCTCCACTTAACTTAGCAGATCTTTTAATTAATATGATTCTTCCAGTTTAGGTGATTATCGGTTTTTAAACTAAGGAATTTTGTATGGAACTGTGTCTTCTAGATACTTTTCTTAATAACCAGTACTTAAAGCACAGTGTGGTGAATTATTTGTTTCACATTTTATCATTTTTGTATATCTAGATTTAGGACCAAATTATTAGCAGCAAACCATTCAATAATGCAAGAGAGAACTACTTTGGAAACTGTACAGAAAGCATCAGAATTTTATTACAAATTATGACAAGAGAGCCACCAGCAAATATTATGGGTTCCAATAGGCAATTTATTCTCAGCGGAAGGTTACTTATGTATACTATGACCAGTATAGGCCCTAGATCTGACCCTTTGGGGACCCTATGTTTTAATCCTTTACACCAAGTCGAAGGACACGTATGTTCGTGAATGGCTTATGCTACTAGTGGTTCAATGTACATGGTACCTTCAATGTGATGTCAGACAAACTGCAGTTCAGCGCACTCTGTTGAGTGCATTTTCCCTCCCATCTGTTAAGTTTCCATGGAAACCGGATCAGTATTTATTCTAAAAAAACTTGAATGACCAAGCGACTTTTCATTCAGGACTATGGCTGGTCCTTCAGTCTTGTGTGTTACATATGCAGATACAAGCAGCAGAATGTTACTGGAAAGTGTTGATGATAGTGGATTTAAAAATATGAGCAAAAGCAGAGATAGTGACATAGATTATGCAGGAAGGAAACTGGAATTAAACTAATGAGGTGGTGGAAGAAGTCACAAATGATGATAACGTTGTAGCAAAGACAATCTTATAGGAAGTATGAAGCACTATACAAACATTACACAGCAGGCAAAAAATTCCATTGAACGGCTAGTGTGGACCTCAGAAAAATGTTGTGAGGTGAAGAAGCACTTCTATTGATTTCTAACCAGCATGTAATTGGTCCTATACTTGCCACAACAAACAAGTATGCAGATTATTGTACTGGAAGTTCTACTACACTAAAACCTAAGATACACATGAGGGGCTGGCGGCCAGTGAAGAGCGCTAAAATATGTGGTCCAAGGTCTAATAATGGCTACAGTACAGTACAAATCTTACTGCTGTAGGGATGGATTCATAGTGCCCTCGATGTTTCCACAAAGGACAAATATGAACCAATTATGAAGCTCTTACATTGACAACACGTACATTAAGCTGAGAAGCAAAGAAATGGTTTGTGAAATTTTTTTAAGAGATTGCTATCAGCATCACACCCCAGACTACTATAATCTTGATATTCACCAACGACAGAATCTCAGCTCTCATTTAGTATATTTAGTTCTACAGCTGAAGAATTAACCACTTATTCATACAATCCGAATTCTACATACATTCTCTTACTATATAAATTAGCAATTTTCTCACTTACCATGAGACAATAACTGGAAACACAGGTGTAAAGATCAGGTAGGTGACAGCAAACCAGAGTGAACCAAACAGGAAGCCCACAAGTGCTCCACTAAGAACCTGCTTCCAAGTATGATACTGTAGGTACACTCTGTAACACAAGACATGTCATGAAGAGTACAGAGCATCCCTATTAGTGTAATTTAAAATTACATAAACTTTAAAAATCCTTGATTGAGAGAAAATGCACACACAGCTACGCAATTTATACAGAAGTTTCAAGTATAATAATAATGTACGGCAGTTTTATAAAATGGTTATCAATGTGAATCTAATTAATTGGTATGATATTGAGATATGAAGTCTTTTAACATCATGATAGCATGGAAACCTGATTCTGCAATGCTCAGACAGTATAAAACTGCTCCCAGCTTCACCATTTTCAATTCGTCATCCGTGATTACACCTACTTCTCAAACAAGTATAGAAAAAAAAAAAACTACATTTGACGTATGAAGCATGTACACCTGAAACCTATTGCATAGTGCTGCTGTGGCAATATAGATGGCACAGCCGTGCATTGGACTTGCTGAATGCACTATCAGACACGTGTGGAAATCTGTAAATAGTCAGCATGCACAACACCATAGAACAGCTGACAGCACGTGTACCAGGTGGACAGCCTGTCCGGACAGAAACACATGGATATTAAGAGACCCCTGCTTCTGGAATTAAAGATCACAGAACAACAAAACTGATGAAGATCATGACTCTCAAATGTTTCAGAAGCTGCTACACAGCAAATGTCAAAGTAATATGATGGAAAGTATCATCCTGCGGCTTGACAATGCATGTTCCCATGTGCTCAACAGAGTTCAGGACCAACTCGCTGCCATGTGACGGAAGATGCTCAAACATCTAGCACACACATTAATAATAATAATAATAATAATAATAAAACTAGCACACATCTGGGACTTATTGCCATGTGATTATCACATCTTTGAAGCATTAACAAAAGCACTCGAAAGCTGTACATTCACATCATACAATGATGTGTTGCAGGCTGTGGCAAAGTGGTTGAGGCAGCAGCCCAACGAACTTTTTGCAGATCAGATATGACTACTTATGCATCAATGGCACTCCTGTGTAACGCATGTGGGGGCTGTTTGTTAACCCCTGCAATACCTCACCCATAAGCATCCTCAATGTTGTTGCAGTCATACCTGCTTCATATTTCGAATAACCGAATCTATGATGAGGCATACTGTGCTTACTGAGTCTCAAATATTTATTCACTGACCAGCAATAAAATTATTAGAACTATATTAATTAATTATCATAACACAATTTATCACTACGCTGCATGTCATCATAAAACTGCTCACCTTCAGTAAAATAAATCCCTGCTGATTGTAATGCATCACGGTTTTAGAGGCAATGACATTCTTATATGAAATGTGAAGAAAGCCAGGAGGTGGGTAAGGTAACAACAATGCTGGTGGTAACATTCAGGGTATAAAGTTGGTCACAATATTAACCCTGTAAGGCCCAAATGGACTACAATGAGACCTACAAATATGAGATGCTTCTATGCAGTAATTAGCTCACACAGTGAAATACAAATCTATTGACGGTTTGTGGTAGTGGCACTGTCCAGAGTCGTAACAGGTGAAGACTAAAATCACGATGGTTGATGAACGGTATGCACTCTACACACCTACTGATTGTCACCACTGCTGCCATGGAAACACACCCCACTGTGATGACAGTCTTCCATGCATTTTCTAGTACACTGTTGTTATTCATATGCTGTAACCTGAAAACAGAAATCAATAGATCACTTGTAAATAATATTACATTAAACAACGAAGTTCTAGAACATAATCTATAAGAACAGACACACACAAAATAAGAATAAAACTGTTTTCCTTGAAACTAATTTCCCTTGATTGTATGTAACACGTATTTTACATCTTTCGAAAAGTTCCACAAAACAGCCATCAAAGCCAAACAAAGGTACTAACTGCATTTAATTCAGCAATTATATTCTTCTTGGTGTCCTCGACGTCCTAAAATCTTCTTCCTCTGAAGGCAGTTTCCACTTCAGGGAACAGAAAAACAAATCAGCTGGCACAAGGTCAGGTGAGTGCAGCATGTGGCTGATCTCATCATAACGTGATTCGCCAGGAAGTGCTTCACTACTCAGGCAGAATACGCAGTGGCATTGCCATGCATATGGAACCAACTGCCTTTCTCTTGAAATTAAAGTCTCATGATCAAAATACATTTCAGTAACCTTCCAGCACCTGCATGTAGAATTCACCATTCACTGCTTTTGCTTCAGGCACAAATTCTATGTGTATCACACTCTGTTTATAAAAGATGAATGTTTCTATATGTGAATTTTGAAGCAAACTTTCTCCACTCCATGCTCTGAAGTTCTGTTTCATGACTGTACTGGACCACACAAGATTCAACTCCCATAACAACATAATTGAGACAGCATGGAATGGTCTGACATCTGGAAGAAGTCTTCATAAGCTATGCTCCTATTGCTCATCTGTGAGAGTGTGTGGAACAATTCTGTGCAGATCTTCCTCTTTTAAAAACCTTTTTCAATCAACTGGAAACTGTGTTCCAGGTAATGTGAACCCAATCTTCCATCACTTCTTCAGCCATGTAATGGTCTCTGGCCAACAGTTCACAAACAATTGTAACCACTTCCAGATTAAGTGCAGTAGAAGGCTGCCCACTCCTTGGATCACCCTCACAGTTATCATGTCCCCTTTTCAAGAACACAAAGACTCACATGTGAGACACAGCTTCAGCTCTGCAATGAATTTCAAGTATTTTGTTTGTTTGTTTGTTTAGCAGTTTTCCAGATGTTGAAACAAAACTTCAGTTGACTCATGCTCCATGAGAGAAAAGAAAACCAAGACCCACATTCAAGGCTGCTACAGACGAATTGAATGAGCTGTAACTCTAAACTTATTGTATTTGTAACACAAAGATAACTAAGTCAGAATTGCTTAACATGCTGAATCATATGAGGATTCCAACATCAGTCAGGAAACTATTGTTTGATGTCACATTTCAGATATAATTTGTAGAAACATTCATGATCTCTCTTTATACAAATTTCATGTCCGCAGCTTCAATGGTAGCAGTAATTATCAGTGTCAAACTGACTCCTAACTGAAAATTGTAAACAGACATGATACTGTTTGTTATCTACAAAATATTTACCTAACAAAAGTTGCATATTTTCCCAAGATCTGTTATCATACTCCAGAACACAACAGTGTGCACCAAAACTGCTCCTACCATTTTATAGAAATGCAATTTCGCTGTGTTGTTATTATTAACTGTAGAAAATATAAAATATACCAGGTTTCCTGGAAATCGGTCAACTAGTTCAAAAGTTCAAATGGGGTACGGATGAACAGATGGACATAAAAACACATGCTAAGCATTGCAATCCTATAAGCCTACCTTTTATGAACAATAAACATGCTACAGGATCATGATGTAGGACATATTGGCCGACTCAGACTTGCTGCCTTTTTGCAGTGCCCTTACACTGGGTTCCATTTGCTTGGCAGTAGAGAAGGAACAAGCCTGATAGCATTTACCTAATGCCATTATAAATCCACCACTGCCAACACTGACAGCAGAATTTTATTGGGCTCAACTTTTATTTACATTGCTGCAGTTTTTTATGTCTTTCAACACAGTGAATTAATTCTGACTGTCCCTGAACTTGCCAAATAGCCTGCTGTACACTACACAAAACGAATGGGCTGCAAACGATGTTAATGTAATATTGCTCAACAAGAGGCACAAAGAATAAAAACCGAACATATATATTTGTAGGCTATAAAATCTTTTTCTGACCCACAGATAGCAGTTCACAAATGAACACTGAGGACACCATGAATAGCCTGACACAAATCACATCTACATTCCAGTTCTGTCCCCATATTTGTACATATGGCAGGGGTAACTCCAAAGACTCAACTCCATCTTCCCAGCAACTTCTAGCAGTGGTGGGCAATGGTGTAACAATTATTTTATTTATGCACCCCAGTACTGGCATAAGGGAAACAAAACAGATGGCACAGTGACAAAACAACCTTAAGTGGTCAGTCTAACACAACTATTTTTTTATTCAAATGATATGTGTTTCCGTCTACAGATCAAACATCATCAAGCTAAAATGGTCATTAAAAAACAGGTAAAAATGCAATATACACTTTATCATTATGTTTGTTTTTGTGGCATCCCACAATTATGCAATTATTTTTATTTTACAACAAAAATTGCAAAATTTTTGTAGAACTTGTACATGGTCAATAGCGTCTAGATGGTAAATGTTAGGTTATGATATTAATATTTTTTAAATGCTTAAAACCAGATGAAGGGGATGGTATTATATTTATAAGTATTAAGGTATTATAACAGGAGTCTAGGTGTTGGTTACCAGTGTAGCCTGGTTGGTATTTTGTATGTATCACACCAAGTTTGGGAAGTTATTACAGTACAGTGCGAAGTTACAGCCACCTCTGCCAATCCATTTACATGGCAACTTTAGAGAAGAGTCCTGAGCTGCAGCGTGAAAATGCAGAGTTGCTCTGTCTTGCAGCCCTACCTTATCATTAAAACCCCTCTTCTTCCAAAATCAGAATAAGGACTTCCCCCTACATGTCTAGATACACAACAAACATCACAGTGACCTGAGGGGGGGAAGGAAATGTCTCATGTTCTGACAATCATTGTAGAGAAAATGGATCCAAATACGAAGCTGCAATATACAGTGAATCCCTCTTATGAGGTTACTGGAAAAATTCAACAATACTGCTCACAAAGTGGGAAAGTGTCTTACAAGGAGAGGCTGGAAAAATATATTATTTTGTAATTCCATATTGAAATCAACAATCCCATTGTTATAATATTATATAAATTTCATGCTGACTGTTAAATATTAATCATCAAACTATTTATCAAGTCTTAAATTCTTTAGTGATTCTAACACATTCTTCCTCAACACAGGTCTTTTACAAGCACAGCTGGTTGATGAAGAAACCATTATTGCTGAAACTGTTCCATAAGGACTAACCCTACTTTAATATATTTTGCTGTTTTTGTGCTTTTTTGGGCTCAGCTGTTCAGTTACGGATGCAGTTCTGGATCTCACACCTTAAGCTGACAAAGCAGTGTGAAGTTCTTGAACAGCTGTTGTGAGGAAACTTTTAAGTACCATCCACAGGGTACATAACAGTCAGCTCATCTTCAACTGAGGGAAGCTTACATTTAATGCCAGTTTTTGATGTAGCCATGCTAATCATTTGTTGAATACTTAAGGGCTCGACAGGATGAAAACTGTAAACCCATCAGCAATTTTACATGAACACAAAATGTAACAAAATCTGCACACAAAATATTTCATATTGTTGAAAATGTAGTAAAACAATCACAGTCCACAGATTAACAATGAGTCACCTTCACCTCTGATTCACAGTTCAAATGACCTTGGATATGAATCTTTATCAATTGACGTTATTATTTCATCCCTCTATGTTGGTGACAAATGGAACAGATGGGAAAGTGTAAAAATTATGATGCCAGAAAATAAGCATGATAAGTGGGTGAAATATTCACTGCAGTATTAAATATTTGTACTTCTTATGCAATTATATTACTGAGCTCAATGATCAACCTAATCGACCAGACAACATACACGTCAAACCTGAAGAGGAAGTAGATGCAGATGGAAAGGCCCTTAAATTTTCAAAATGAAGTGGAAAAATCTATAAAGGATATGAAGGATAAGATGCCTACAGGAGATGAGGATGCACCTGGAGATATAATGAAACTGTTGGGAAAGGAAGGTCTCAGACTAATGACACAACTAATCAACAACATATATGAAACTTGAGAGTGGTCCATGAATTTCAATGAAGTTACCATAATTCCCTTAAAGAAGAAGCCAACTGCTACAAAATGTAGCGACCACTACACAATCAGCCTCATCACACATACAAGAAAGATAGTAGTGTGGATACTTAGGAGGAATGAAAAGGAATATTGAGGATCTACTTAGAGATCTGTTTGGAATCACAAGAGGAAAAGGAAATAGGGATGCAAAGGGGATGATGAGAATAATAACAGAACAAACTTTGGACATAGATAAGGAAATCTGTGCTTGCTTCATACACTGGTAGAAGGCAACTGACCATGCAAACTGGACCAAACTGATGCAGATCGTAAAGAGAACTGGTATCAATTGGCGCAAAAGAAGATTGGTCAGCAAACTGAATGGGACAGTGTTAAAATAAGACTGGACCAAGAACCAGTAAGAAGTGTGAAGAGTGGAAGAGGAGTTAGACCAGGATGCTGTTTGTCAATGATTCTATTCAACTCATACAGCAAATACCTTACCATGGAAGCTCTTCAAGGGTTTGGAGACATCAAAATAGGATACATAATTTGTACAGTGAAAAACGCAGATGACATTGCGCTATTGGGCATGATAGATAGACTAACTGAAACTGGAAGATGCTATGGAATGGAAATAAATGTGGATAAAACCAAAGTAATGAGTAACTTAAAAGCAACCAACCCTCATATATATTATGATAGATAAAAACAATGGGAGAATGTGGAATATTTCATTATTTGGGTAGCCTGATAACAAATGATGCAAGATGTACACATGAAATTAAATCTAGAATTGCCATGGCAAAAGCAGCATTCAACAAGAAGACTTATTTTACCATCAAATTTGACTTAAATTTGAGGAAGAAACTAGTCAGGTGCTACATCCCGAGCATAGCTTTGTATGGTGTTGGAACGTAAACATTATGGAAAGTAGATCTTAAAACCCAGAAAGTTTTGAAAAGTGGTGATGGAGAAGATCATCTGGACTGATTGTGTGAAAAATGAAGTACTATATACAGTCAAAGAAGACAGGAATATCTTACATACAATAAAAAGAAAGAAAGCTAATAGCATTGGTCACAACTTGCATAGGAAGTACCTTTTAAAACCATGTTCCTGAAGGATAGATAAAGGTAGAAGGGACAGAAGGACAAGGATGAAGATGTAAGTAGCTACTGCATACAATTAAGGAAAAGTGAGGACAATGGAAATTAGGTGAGGAAGCACTAGATCGCATGCTGTGGAGAACTCACTTTTGAAGAGGCTATGGGCCTATTGTATGACAAACTGTAGAGGAATGACTTCTTAGATGAGAAATTCTTTTAAACATGAAACATACAGAGTGAGCCAAAAGTAGGTATACAGAGGATGCTATACTATGTACTATATATACTGTACACCTACTTTTGGCCCACTCTGTATAAAGGGGCAATTTTGGTACAAAATTATTCGGACTTCTTACACCAGAAAATTTCTTCAGCAGGGGCATCTTAAGAAGGTTTTACTGTACTGTTAAGAGAAAAATGCTGTATGCTGTATGCTACACTGATAATAAAGCAATCAGAAAACTGTAAGTGAAATCTACAAGGCTGAGCTGGGCCGAGAATGTGGCTACAAGAGGGCGAGAAAGAATAAATACACAAGTTTTTCCTCAAGACACATTTTGAAAAATGACCACCTGAAAGACCACAGAGACGGGGTAATAAAATTAGGATGGATTTCAGGGTGTGAGGATGGGAGGTGAATACAACAGGATCACAATTTTGTCTGATGACAGGATGAGCCTTCAGACTCTATGAGGGAGTCAGAAAGAGAATAACCATTGTTGCAAAGTGTGTGCTTTGGTTCAGTGAGAAATCAAGAGTTGACTGAATTATGCAAGATTTGAAGTTCATATCTTCTGGAATATGACGCCATACCAAATTTCACAACATTACTCACACCATGAAGATCAAGGGAGCAGGCTTCTCCAGTACATTGGTAAGTAATTACCAACCAACAAGGCAATATATCCCAGAGGGGGCTTATGTACTTACCGTATGAAAACAAAATATACCATGTATGTAGCAAAAAACCACATAAACTGTGAATGTGATGATGGCATCCCATATTCCGTGTACAGAACACTCCTCTGCATTGGTCTTGCTTCACAAAATGTGTACTTGAGCACTAAGTTCAGGACTTCATTTAATGTTGTGCCAAAGAAGAATGTTATCTGTAAGACAAATTAAAATGAATTTTTTTCATTATTCTGTCTGCAACAAAAGTAAATTGGCTCTACACTAGGTGTCTCAAACACACAGTCTATGGGATATATGCAACATGCAATTTTGTTTTACACAATCCCCTCACTGTTTTTTTTTTTTTCCAAACCATAAAATGCAGCCTGGCACAGTGTTGGAGAATTTTTCATTTTAGAATGTTTTCAGCCGTAGTGAAAAGCTGAAAATTGTTTCCTACTGCAGCACAGTAGCACAACAACAGATCAGCGAAAAGAAAACAATAAAATAAAGCCTGAAATTCCGCAAATAAATTTTGATCATATTACTAAAGTATGAAGTATTCTCAAATAATGTGTTTAATTTATTGAAAATATTTGTTCTCTTTATTACTCAAAATTTCTTGTACCCCAACTTAAATTTCAAACTTGACTGTTTGGCGAGCATACTGTTTGAGTATCACGACCCTGCTCTAGACACTCGTGAACTATCACTTCACAATGATTTGTAAATATAAACAGTGTTTACTGTAAATGTAAGAGATTATTACTGTTACGTGTTACATGGTTCACAACCTGTCTCTGACTGACGTATTAGCCATCAACAGGTCGTTACTTTATCAAAGATGTAAATGGAAATATTCAAGTTCAAAATCCAAACTTATAAAATACAACAGGTGTATTTACATATGAAAGCTTCTTACAAAAGAATGGAATGTCATGCCTTTTACAATTGGTTTATTTACCTGCAGCTGTGCTATTTTCTCCTGTTGTTAGGTTTACTGCAAGTTATAAGGTTCTTTGTTCTAAAAATGTAATTTTTTTGTATCTCTGTTGATTACTTAATTTATAAGTACACATAATTTTACACCAGCCAACTGATATGGGCATTGTTCACAATAAGCAGTTCAAGGGCACTTGAAAATATCTTCTATTTTTCAGATTTTTTCTGTGCATTTGATGTTTGAAACTTACATGCCTTACAAGGGGATTCTGTTCTTCTGGAACGTGACACTATAACTTGGTTAAAATAACAAAAAATTTGAAATAAGGTAATCAGTACAACTACAAAAAAAAATTGTAATCAACATCTTTATAACCTATGAGCAACAGGAGAAAATGAAATATGCACATGTAAATATACAAACTGTACCATGCATGACATCTTATTCCCTTGGAAGAAGTCTGCATATTTGAACATGACTCCATACATCATAATTTTAAATTTGAAACCCAAAAAATATTTCCTCTGTTAAGTCTTTGATAAAGTAATGTCCTGCTGATGGCTAACAAATAAGATACAACAAACAAGTTGTCATATTCACAGCAATAAATTTGTTCTTTGCAGGAAATCCTGTTTATAAAAATAGTGATATACAAACAAAATCATGTCATACTCCAAAGAACAACCATTTGATGACAAGATGACCTGAAATTCTTATGGTGGATAAATGCAACACAGTATTTGGAGAGCAATCAGTAGCACTATCCTTATACTTAAAAGACTAACACCTGCTATTCTGACATCACGTATGTTTATACTCTGAGCTGGTAGTACTTGTTAATATGAGCAGAACATGACAACAACAGCAGTGGACAGTAGATAGGAGAGACAGCTGCAGCGTCCAACTTTGACAAAGAAAATTTACCACTTAGTGCATACTGTAATTCTCTAAAGTTTAATGTCAATATAAATTCAGGTCTCTAAACAGAAATTCTCAGGTTTTAAAGGTTAAGCATGCCTAAGGACATTTTTACAGCCAGATGCATAGAAACTTGTTTCCCATTTGCTGTGACGTCTGTGTTGGCTTCAAAATTTTCAAATGTTTACCATTTAGTCTCACAAGTCTTAGAAAGAAAAAGCACAATTTCAAGCAGCATCAAGAGGACACTTACACACACACTCCCATCTGTCACAAGCCAGCTAAATAATAAAGACAGCTTACCTGCTTGTCATGTGTAAAAGAAATATGAAAATTAAAGACAGGCAATGTATCTATAAATACAATATTGAGCAATGTTTGAATAACCACAGTTGACGTGGAAAAGCAAGAAGCAAGAATGTGTCTGTAGCCTTAGTTATCCAGCATGTCAAGCACATGCAGCATATCATATTGTTATCAGTGGCCTGTCTGGCTTTGCCATCCTTTACACATTACCTCATAAAGGGCACAATTTTTGGAAAAATGCTACTGAACATAATATGTGTGTTTATTTTTTCTACAATGTCCGTCTGAAACACTTCTTATGCTAAGAAGAATACAGTGCATTAGTACGATAAATGACCATAGTTCTTCACGTAAAGTAACCGTAATTCTTGTCAGATTTAATAAAACTTGAATTTTCTTAACAAATTTTGGAAAAATACCCAAATATCAAATTTCACAAAAATCCAACCAGTGGGAAATCAGTTGTTCCACATGGACAAACAGACAGACATTTCAAAGCTAACAGTCACTTTTTTGCAATCTTTTGATGCAACTAAAAACTGGGAGGGATAACTGAAAACTGTTAAGGGTCAGGGGCATTTTTGCCAGCAAAGAATGCCCTTATCTGGCATGAGTTTCTCCTAACATTCCCACAACAGACTAATGACTCCATCTGAGTTGAAAAGGTTCTTGTTGAATGAGATAGATGGATGAAAGGAACGGGAGTTGTTTGGTCCAGCTTAATGGTCCTATCATGGTACCTATGTACCAACCCCCACACTCCCCCCAAAAACTGAGGAAAATTATACAGGAAAACTACCAAACTGTCAGATAAACCAATAACCGTACAGTGTACCTAAGGCACACAATTCCTATTGATACATCAACAAGCTCAGTCCAAAACAGCACAGACAATAGCTTCATAAGAAAAAGGATATTACAAACAACACAAAATGTTTCAGAGCCTACAGACGTGCACTTAAAAGAGTATTCAGTAAATTAATTCACATTCAAATTTGCATACAAAGAAAATTTCTTACCGTATGCAAATCCCTACGGAACAGAATGAGAGCTACAAAACCTGACAGGATCCCAAATGGTAGCAAGCTAGAAACAGCCAGCAGTTTCCCCAACCAGTCCCCTGAAACAAATAAATCAGGCATAAAAGAATTAATCCCATTTTAGCCTATTTCTAAACAATTATGGCTTTACTGGACACAGCACCATGCAATTTGGTACACAGGTATCAACACTTCATCTTAGGGGCAAAAATGGAGGAGATGCAAGCAGCAAGCTCCACTGTGATAATGGAAACGAGATACCACACTGCATGCAACCACATCCCAAAGATCTGTAATATTGATACCTGTCACCATCAGAACCCAAAATTTCACATGTTGACAATGCTTTGTGTTTGCAGGATACTGAAAAGTGGTGGCAGGGTTTATGTGTTTCAATAATCCACCAATCTATACTGGCCGGAGGGACTCCCATACCAGGCAAGTTTGC
>Ga0123352_10006593_pt1 | contig 17791 bp, 20 predicted proteins | sample TergutLab28metaG_FD_89700 | JGI IMG/M metagenome (GOLD analysis project Ga0123352, IMG submission 89700) | Labiotermes labralis P1 segment gut microbial communities from Petit-Saut dam, French Guiana - Lab288 P1 | ecosystem: Host-associated > Arthropoda: Insects > Digestive system > Gut ... | reverse complement strand
GATTTCCCGCTTGCCGACGTCAATAAACAGGGTACGGTTATTGTAACCGCGTTCGATTTGCCCCAGCTTATAGTCGTATTCCGCCAGGACTTTGTGCTTGGCCTTCATGGCCGGAAGGTTCATTGTTGTAAGGTCGAGATCGTGCACGCCGCTCATATTTTCAACCGCTCCTTAAATGGGAAATTCGTGTTTCAATCAAGCGTCTGCCAGAGATAAAGCGCCGACGGGGCAGCTCTTGAAGCAAAGCCCGCAGGCCACGCATTTGAAGGGCACTGGCAGGTCGTCGTGATAATACATGTAACCCCTCAGACATTCCGCAACACAGACCAAGCAGCCCACGCACGTGTCTTTGGCGATCTTCACAACACCGTTGGCGCTTCTGCTCAACGCCATCGGCGAACACATTTTCATGCAGTCGCCGCATTGGTCGCAGACATTTATGGTGTTGCGCCCTTCTTCCTTAACAATTCTGATGGCGCTTTTGTATTTGTCGGCAACCTTGAAATATGTTTTGGAACATACCTCCTCGCAGGCTCCGCACCCGGTGCATTTGTTCGAGTCCACAATCAGTTTTCTCAAATTGAAAGCCCTCCTCCTACAGAGTGTACAAATATCCTACCTAAACTCAACTTCCCGCAGAACTTTTCCTAAATTATACATCACAACTTTCGCAGATGAATGGGTCAACGTGTGAAATAAAAGCAAGCGGATTAAAAACAAATTTTTCCACATCTGCTAACTCTCCGATTAGCAACCCTCCAGTTAGCAGATGATGTGATAGCGATTCGTGTCAAACAAAGGCAAACTAATTTACCGCTGCCTGGGTTCCTTCTATGATTACAAGCATCTCGTTCTCGTCCATTGTGAAATTGTACCCTGCGGCAAGCATTTCGTTCAAAGACAGCCGCAGCCAGTGTCCGAAGGTGCCAGGGTCTGTTCCGGCCGGATCCATAGCGCTTGGACGGCGCCTGAGCAGCCTTTCGGCCTCAGGTATCAGCACGTGGTTGGTAGTCCACACGTCGAGCGCGACCGGATCAAGAGAAGCGGCTATTTTGTTGACCTCAACCGCCGCGTTATAACTTGCCGCAGGGCCGCCGTCCGGCGTTACCCAAATCATGTCCATAATGTTTAAAATCGGCATGCGCGTGTACACCATTTGCGTCCCCATCCCGCCTGTACCCACACTATTATGGGCACGCCCGATTCTGGCAAGCGCGTCCCGCGTCAGGCGGTCAGAAACTACACCCATGTAGCCCTTCACAGCGCCGGTTTGGCCAAATATAAAATGCGATTTTAAGACAGGCATATTTATCACTTTCAGCCTCTCGCTGTCATAGTTCTCGCCGTCCCAGATGCCATGCCTGAAACTTACGCGCGTGCCGAATTCTGTCGTGAATTTCGGGTACGTCACCTCAAGCCCAGTGTGGCGAATGAAGTCTTCTACCACAAATCCGTCCGTGTAATCGCCTTCGCTGAATTCTGATACACGAACAGTTGTGAATAAATCCCATAAAGAGCCAGTTACGCGGTAGCCCTGCGCCTGGAATGCGTTAATCACATCAAGCGTGGATTGCTCGCGGCAAGCCGAATTTGCCTGCGCCCAGTCCAGGCTACCGCCAGTTCTGTCAGTGCCAAACTGCGCCTGTCCGTTGTCTGCAACGATAATTTCGCCGGTAAACCCCTCTGGATGCGCAAGCACAGCCTCTATAACTCGTGCGATCAAATCCGTGTTTGTGCCGCCGCGCTCCGCCCATTGCACATTAATTTGCAGCAGCACAACGTCGTTTGAAGAGATAAGCCCGCGTGGCGTTTCTTCGGTCTGATGGAAGTCAAGGCCATGCGCCTGCATAGACGCGATAAGCCGGGCAACGCCGTCATCGGTGCCATTCGTAGACTCCACGAAAACAGCCGAAACAATACCGTCCGGCAACTGCAAATCTGGAAAATTCGGCATCGGCGCGGGAAGAAGCACCTCTCTCTCAGGCAGATCGGACGCGTGAACCGATATTACCGTCATCGCTAATACAGCAACGAGCGCTAAAAATAAAAAAGTCTTCATGAAAATTCTCCCTTCGTTTTGTAAATCATGCATTAGAGCCGTTGGCTCTTTTATGAACAAATCTTTGCGCGTTATTACCATGGTTTTAGCCTTGAATTTCATGTTCATAATTATGCAAACTGGTTTAAAGCACCAGCCCTGCAAGTAGCCCAGCGATCATCGCGAAACCAGCACAATACGCCAGATATAACAAAAAATGCCTCACCCCCAATATCATTTTGACCGCGCTCAGGTTATTGATTTTCGTTGCCGGGCCAGCAATCATAAAAGCTAGAGCGTCTCCGGGGTTCATTCCGGCAAACAGCCACGCCCGAATAAGCGGTATTACACCGCCGCCGCACGCATACAGCGGAACAGACATAGACGCGGCAAACAGCACGCCTAACCCACGCCGTGCGCCAAACATTCCTGTAATCCACTCAGCGGGCATGTACCGGTAAAACAGAGTTGTCAGAACTATACCGAACAAAAAATATGGTGTTGTGACCCTGATGGCTTTAAATAAGTCGCGCAAGAAAGTCTTTTTTTCTTTGCCTGTCGGCGCGAATCTAGAAAAATCGAAAAGCGGCCTGTGTTTGAAAAATATAAGTGCAAACGCTCCCGCGAGGCTGCCGCATATAAACGCCAGCAGCAGGCGCACCAGAGCAATTTCAGGCCCCAGGGCAAAGCCTAACAGAAACAGATTTGGGTTAAGCAGCACCGAACCCACCATAAACGCGGCGAGCTGATGCTGCGGCACATGTTTATGCCCAAGCGCAGCAATCACCGGCACAGTTCCGTGCATGCACAGCGGCGATACTATCCCCAGGGCCGACGCCATGCAAATTGGAATTAAGCTCCTTTTTCCTGTTCCTGAGTTCAGGCGCGTCATTTTAGCGGTAATACGCTCCGATAGGTATACCGACACAAGCGACCCAGCGAGTAGCCCCGACACCCAATACGGCAGGAACAGCAAAAATTGCGCTGTCACGCTACGCGAAAGCATGTAGAGTTCATGCAGCATGCTTTGTCATCCAATCTGATTTATAAACTGCCTCAGACCCAAAAGCGTTATCCCACCTTACGCAGTGACTCAATTTTTCTTGTCAGAGTGTCGTAAGCCTCCCAGGGATCGTCAATATCAATGACAGATTTTTCAATAGCGCAGATACCCGACCCGCTCCGTGCGGTAATAACATCCACGCACCGGTCAAAGCCAACGGCGATGCCGCGCGTTTCGAGATACTGCTTTGCGGCAAAGCTCATAATAATACCATGCGCCTGTTTAGCTCCGCCCAGAACTAGAATTACCGCAGCTGCCTTACCGATAATTTTGTCAACCACGAAGGCATCTTTCAGCATTTCTGGGCTGTCTTCGTAAATTGCCCGAAGCGGCGACACTCCACGCCCGCAGGCGGTATGGACAACGTTCCCATCTTTAATCACGGCACAACTTATATCAGCAGCCTTGATCATGCCGCGAACTTCGTCGAGGATACTTGCTTTGCCTTGTTTTTTCATTTTTGAGACAACACCAGCGTTACGAAGCGTTTTTACAATCAGCGGGCATAAAAGCAACTGAACGACAATGCCTGGCATACCAACGGTGATCGCAGTCGCTACAGACAAAGCCCGCAATCCGCCGTCTCCTGTCATCAGTAGTAGCTCAAACACTATGCCATAAACTGCCCAGCCCGCGATCATTGAACCCAGAATCGAAAGGTGAATATTAAAACCCAATTTCTCATAGAGTAAGCCAGTTAGAAGACCAACCAGGAACAATTGCGACGCCAGAATCGGAAGCATCGGGTAGGCAACCGGCATACCCGTAAGCACACTGGAAAGCAGCGGCGCAAGAATACCGCTCATCGCGCCAAATTTCGGGCCACATAATAGACCGCTGAGTATCACGGGAATGTGCATGGGTAAAAGCAGAGTGCCTGGAATTCCAAACATATGAGCCGTAAAGAACGGCAAAACAAGGCCAATCGCAATCATCAAACCGGTAATTGCAAGCCGGTGGGATTTCATTTCCATTAAATTATTTCTCCCCCTATAACTACCATCGTCTCATTTTCGCCTATTGTAAAATTGGCAAAATTATATCCGGCGCTGTCATCGCAAAGCGCACGTAATACGCTAAGTATAGCAGTAAATGCTCCGCCTATTATAGTGTACAAGAGCTGTTACAGCCTCACACCGCGACCGCGATGTCAATAAGAAAACCTTTTTCGGATTCTTTGCATATCAGCCGCATCGTGCCTTTTAAAAGCTGAACGCGCTCGTGAATGTGGGCAAGCCCGCGATGTCCGGTGGTTCGCAGGTTCTCGTAATCCGCCTCTTCTTGGGCAGCCATGCCAGAACCGTTGTCAAGGATACGGAAAAGTAGCACGTCTGCTCCGTAATTTTTTTCGTTTTCCTGTTCGTTTTCTTGAGATTGAGAGTTCGCTTCAACTTGAAAGCTCACTTCAACGCGGGATGCTTTTCCGTGCCTTACAGAATTGGAAACAGCCTCCTGCAGAATGCGTACAAATGCGAGAATATGTTCCTCTGATATTTTCAGGTCAGCCTCGGCTTCCTCCGCGCCGCGCACGTCCACGTCAATGCCAAACGCCCGCGACAGGCGATCCGAGTTTTCAAACATGGCTGCTGACAATCCCAATTTTACCCACGAAGGCGAAAGCTCATCGCAGTAATTTCGGATTTCTTTCGCGGCGCTCTGCGCGATTTCTTCGGCCATTTCCAGATGCTCGCTCAAAAGAGACTCATTCGCGCTCACGGAACTTCGCGCAAGCTGAATACGCTTTATTGCGGCGATAACACCCTGCAAGGGGCTGTCGTGCAGGTCTCGCGCCAACCGTTTACGCGAGTCCTCCTGAATCCGAACTATGTCGCTCACGTAACGCACTCTGAGTTCTTCCCTGGCAATGGCCTCCCCTGCCAGTTCCGAGACGGCACTCGACAGAGCCTCCACTTCATAAAAAGCAAGGCGCTTAGGTACGTTCGGGCAGTCGCGGCCCCATTTCATGTGCCTGATGTTCTCAACCGCCTTACGCAGCGGCGCGACAAGGTATACCCACAACCCCACCATTCCTGCGAAAACAGCGAACGACGTTAGGAGGGCCATAGACATCCACAACCGCCGGACATCGAGCATTGGCCCCAAAAGATGCGTGCGGGAAACGGCGGCCAAAATAAGAAGGTCGTCACCAACATTTTTGGCAACGATGCAAAACTGATTTCCATCAGCATCGTTAACCATGCGCGGCTCGTCAAACGGAACACCTTCGCGCCACAGCGGAATCAGCCTTTCCGCGCCGGCAGAGGCCGCCAGAACCCTTCCGTCCTCCGCCAGCACCAATACCCCGCCAGCGTCACCATCAGGCAGGAGCGGCGACATGGAGAGCATCCGAAAGCGCCTCACGCGGCCGTGCCACATATCGCGCCGCCCCGTGTTCTGCAAAGTATCGGATACACTGTCCACCATATCAAGGACATAGGAACGCATCATGGAATCGAAAGCGTAATCCTGGGCTTGAATCAGCTTATGCGTGGTAAAAACGGCGCTGGCCGCCAGGAGGGTTATCACGCTCATGGAAAATAGCAGCATATATTTTTTCATGAATCCCATATCTCCGATTCAACCTGCAGTTCGTCCAGCATGACGATTCCTCTTTTCAGGGCCAAAAGAATCGCCTCCGTTTTGTTACGCGCACCAAGCTTTCCATAAGCGGACGTAAGATGAGCCTGCACCGTACGCTCGGTGATCGAAAGGCGCTTCGCCGCGGCGTAAGCTGGCAGGCCCTGCGCGGTAAGAAGCAGCACCTCTTTTTCTCTAGCGGACAAAGATCCGACCTGATAAAGGCTTTCCACTATGGAAACGGAGGAGTCGATATAAAAAACGCCCCGCGCGACATCGCATATAGCCTTGTGTAATTGCTCGAAAGGGGCTGTTTTCAGCACATACCCCTTCGCCCCGGCCTGAATGGAGGCCATAACGTATTGCTGAGCGCTCCATGCCGTCAGCATCAGTACACTAACGGGAAGCCGTTCATTGCGTATTCGTCGCGCGATTTCTATACCGTTCATCCCCGGCATTTCAATATCCAAGAGGGCCACGTCCGGCAGCAGGCTCGAAATATCTTTCCAGGCGTGCTCGCCGTCAAAAGCTTGTCCTACTAATTCAAACTCTTTTTCGCTTTCCAGCCACGCAACAAGCCCGGCGCGCGTCAAGGGGTGATCGTCAGCAAGCAAAATTCGTATCATGATATGAAAATCTCCTCATCTGAAATCAAAAAATTTAAAATTTCCATTTTAAAATTCCCACGCCAAAACATAACAGCTTTTGCCTTTTCATCATATTGTATAATCCCGCAATAAAAAAATTGAGATACCACGCAATGAATCGAGCAAGTCGGATCGCTATACTTCTCCTCAGAGTTTTAATTTTTCCGAGGAGGGATTCTTAATGAAATTCATGGGTACGAAAAAAGCTTTGTTCGCATCGCTCCTTGTTACGGTGATGGCGTTTGGGATTATAGGAGAGGCTTCCGCCAGAGAACGCGGCGGACGCAACAGAAGCAACAGACCTGACAGGAGCGACAGAGCCGTCTGCTTTGTTGAACCCGGTGTAAGGGGCGGTTTCAGAAATAACATTTCCGAAGCGCCGCAGGAAATTCAGGAAAAATGGGCCGCGGCTCAGAGATTGGGCATCGACATGAGATTGGAACTTGGCAGAGAGACAATCGACCGCGACAAAGTTCTGGAGCTTCGCCAGCAGCGCCGCGTCATTATGCAGGAAATTTCCGACTGGCGCTTTATGCAAAGGCTGGATGCATTGACCAATCGCTAATTTTTATTTTTAATCACCAAACACAGCAGGTAAAATATCCCCAGGCACAAAGGCCGCCGAGCGCACCGGCGGCCTTTGTGTTATGCTTAAATCTTGCTGCTCTGAATAAGCATAATATGAATAAACTGAATAAATAACGGGAGGAATTCTGATGTCATTCTCAAGAGGATTGAAGGCAAAAGCCTCAAAAGTTTGGGAGGAGGGGTACAATCACCCCTTCGTGCAGGAACTTGGCATGGGAACATTAGCCAAGGAAAAATTCAAGTTTTATTTATTGCAGGACTATCTGTATCTGCTGCAATACGCCAAAGTCTTCGCCACAGCCGTCGTTAAATCCGACACGGAAGAACTCATGACTAAATTTTCGGCAAGCCAGCACTTCATACTTGCGGGCGAGATGGAACTGCACCGCAAATACATGGCGGACTTCGGCATTACGCAGGCGGAGGCGCTTTCCGTAAAACCATCGCTGTACAATAGGACGTACACGGCCAACATGCTTTCCTTCGGCCAGACGGGCGGCCTGGCCGAAGTTCTCGCCGCCGTATTCCCCTGCGCGTGGACGTACCACGACTACGCCAAACGCCTGAAAGAACAGCACGCCGACAAGCTGGATGGTAATTTCTATAAAACATGGATCGAGCAATACGCGGGCGCAGAATTCTCAGCCTCTTTTGAGTGGTTTTATGACGTGCTTGACGATCTTGTCTCAAACATGACAGAGACGCAGCGCGAAAAAATAGAGGAAATTTTTATTTCCAGCGTGGAGTTCGAGTACCTGTTTTGGGACATGGCCTACAAACAGCAGATGTCGTATTAATATCAACTTGAAATAAAAGGCCACCATTTTCCAGCAAGCGCTTGTCCCAGTAATTTATTTTTTCACTGTAATTCGTCTTTTTACGAGGTATTGACAAACGCAACAGTTATCTGTACCATTTCTCACCGACAATTAAATATCATCAAGAGCGGCGGAGGGATAGGCCCTGCGATGCCGCGGCAACCGTTGCGAAAGCGAAAAGGTGCCAATTCCTACGGGTGACACGCCCGGGAGATGATAGGTGTTCTTGAAGCTGGTTACGTTAAAAAGAACTCCCTCCATCTTTGGGGGGAGTTCTTTTTTTATTTTCATTATTTATCGCTGCCTTGGAAAGGATGTGCGCGTATGATTATCTTGGATAAAATTCACAAGGAATTTGATTCAGCGGAGCGTTCAGATGGAAAATTTAATGCACTGAAGGGAGTCAGTATTACTATTCCAGATGGGAGCATATTCGGTATCATTGGGCGCAGCGGAGCTGGAAAAAGCACGCTGGTTCGCACGGTTAACCTTTTAGAACGCCCCACCAGCGGGCGCGTAGTGATCGATGGAGTGGACATGACAACGCTCTCCCAAAAAGAACTACGCGAGGCGCGTAAAAATATCGGCATGATTTTTCAGTCGTTTAACCTGCTTTCGAGTCTGACGGCGGCGGGCAACATCGCCTTTCCTCTGAGGCTCGCCGGCTGGAGCGAAAGCGCCGTGGACGCACGGGTAAACGAGCTGCTGGAACTCGTTGAGCTGTCCGACAAAAAAAACGATTACCCAGCGCAGCTTTCGGGAGGCCAAAAGCAGCGCATAGGCATAGCTCGTGCCCTGGCGGCCAAACCCAAAATACTTCTGTGCGACGAGGCGACCTCCGCACTTGATCCTCAAACAACCCGTTCTATTCTGGAACTGCTGCGAACGATAAACCGCAAATTCAAGCTGACCGTCGTGCTTATCACGCACGAAATGTCCGTCATCAAGGAAATCTGCGACGAGGTTGTCGTTCTTGAAGAAGGCCTTGTCGCGGAATTTGGCACGGTCTTTGAGGTATTCACAAGGCCCCGCGCCACCATTACACGCGAGCTTATAGCCAGCGTCATGACTCAGACGCTGCCCCCCAATTTCGCAAATATGAATTTTCTTGCGGAGCCTGCGCCGGACAGTACACTGGTATTGCGAGTCTCTTTCCTGGGTGACACGGCCGCGCGTCCCGTAATATCGGGAATGATCCGCACATGCGGTGTTGACGCTAATATACTCTACGGCGCGATTGACCACATTCAGGGAGTTCCCTACGGAACTCTGGTGCTGGAACTCGCGGGCGGAGCAAAAGAACGCGACTCCGCGATGGAGTACCTGCGAAATGAAAATCTGGGATTGGAGGTGATTGGTTATGTCTGCCGCAATGCAAATGCTTCTGTTTAATGCTTTTAGAGAGACCATTTATATGGTAGGGATAGCCGGTTCCCTGGCTGTGCTGTTCGGCGTGCCGCTCGGCATCGTCCTGACCGTCACAGCGAAGAGCGGCCTGATGCAAAATCTCATTCTGAACCGCGCCTTAGGCTTTATCGTGAACGCTACTCGTTCGACACCTTTCATCATTTTGATGGTGGCAATTATCCCTCTGACGCGGATGATCGCGGGCACTTCAATAGGAACGACCGCCGCGATAGTGCCCCTGACTCTTGCGGCCATGCCTTTCATGGGGCGCGTTGTCGAAGGAGCCTTGCGCGAGGTGGATGGCGGGGTTGTAGAAGCGTCTCAGGCAATGGGAGCCAGCCCTTTTCAGATAGTGACTAGAGTGCTGCTGCCGGAAGCGCTTCCTGGCCTCGTTGCCGGAATAACCCTGATGTTCATCAACCTTGTGGGATTCTCCGCTATGGCCGGAGTGCTGGGCGGAGGCGGCCTGGGAGACGTTGCGATACGCTTCGGCCATCAGAGATTTCAACCAGACGTTATGCTGGCAACGGTCGCTATTTTGGTTGTGCTGGTGCAGACTATCCAAAGCGCAGGCGACCTCATGGCCCGCCTAATACGCAAGCGCAGAGGTATTAAGTAGTCTATCCCGCCCACCCGGGAGGGCGTTTCGATAGAGAATCAAAAAATCGTCAGGAGGAAATGTGTTATGAAGAAATTATTTTTTGGGTCGGTCTTGCCGGTTTTGCTGGGCTTGTTTTTCTCGGCAAGCTTTGCCGATACTGCTGAAGCCGCCAGGATCAGGCTGGGCGTTAGTAGCGGCCCACACACGGAAATTGCCGAGGTCGTCCGCGGAATAGCGGCTGAAAAAGGAGTTGAGATCGAAGTTGTAACGTTTATGGACTTCGTAATGCCGAATATCGCCCTCGCGGACGGTGATCTCGACGTAAATTCGATGCAGCATCTGCCGTTCCTGCAAGCGCAGATAGCTAGCAGAGGCTTTAGGCTGACTCACATCGGTTATACGGTGCTTATGCCGATGGCTGTGTACTCCAACCGCGTAGAAAGCATAACCGATCTCAGGAACGGCGCCACAGTGGCCATTCCGAACGACCCCAGCAACGGAGGAAGAGCGCTTTTGCTACTGGCTTCCTATGGAGTGATAGAGCTTGATCCTGCTTCCGGCATAGTGCCATCCGTCCTTGACATTACCAGAAACGACCTGGGACTCAGGTTCATAGAGCTTGACGCGGCGCTACTGCCTCGCGCGCTGGACGACACGGATATCGCCGTCATCAACACCAATTACGCGCTCGAAGCCGGCCTGAACCCTGAGCAGGATTCTCTGCTGCTGGAATCGAAAGATTCACCTTACGTAAATATCATCGTGGTGCGCGAGGGAGAGGAAGACCGCCCTGAATTCGCCATCCTGGTCGCATCCTACAATAACGACAAAGTACGCCAGTTTGTGGAGGAGCGCTTCAGAGGCTCGATTGTTACAGGCTGGTAAATTTAGGAGCCGGTTAGCTTTAACCGGCTCCTAATTACGTTAGTCTTTTTTCTCCGCGTCTTTTTCGCACTACCTTATCTCAAAACCAGTTTCGCCTTCGATTACAGAATCCTCTGACACGGATATGTCCGTCACTTTAAAACGAGACGCTCCGGTTCGACACCACGTCTCCATATCGTTCACAGCTTCCTGTTCGCCCTGAAAACAGAGTTCTACCCTGCGATCTGGTAGATTACGCACCCAGCCAGTCAAACCGATTTTTCTTGCGTAATCCCGCGCTGCCCAGCGAAAGCCAACGCCCTGCACCTTGCCTGCTACAAAAACATGTTTACGCGTTAAATTCATAAATTCTTGCCACCTTTACCCGGTCTTGCCGCCAAGCTAACTAGACGCAGCCTGTTACTGTTATCATCCGTAATTTTAAGTATTCGCTTGCCTGGAAATCTCGTTGTACCGCTTGCAATCCGTATCGCTGAAACAAACCAGTAGCACCTCGTCGATACTTGCATTTTCGCATAGAAAATCGTTTATTGCCCGTAAAGCGATTTTACAGGCGTCGTCAAATGGATATCTATAAACGCCAGTGCTGATGCAGGGAAAGGCAATGGTTTTAACGTTGTTCTGCACAGCAAGCTTCAGTGAATTATAGTAACAGGAGTAAAGCAGATCCGGTTCGCGTTGCGTGCCGCCGCGGTAGACTGGCCCCACGGTGTGAATAACATACTTCGCGGAAAGATTGTAGCCTTTGGTTATTTTTGCCTGTCCTGCCTCACAGCCTCCAAGCGTCCGACATTCGTCCAAAAGGCCGCTTCCCGCAGCTCGATGGATGGCGCCATCTACGCCTCCGCCGCCCAACAGCGCGGAATTAGCGGCATTAACAATAGCGTCAGCAGACAATTTTGTTATGTCGCCCTGTATGATTTTTATTTTGCACATTTATTTTTGCCTCCATTTCGAGCCGCCGGATATTTATATTTTATATTCATGGAACAAGTTTTTATACGCTGTCGCCGAGGTTTCTGCTTCACATCAGGGTATCATATATTAGATCTCTTCGGTAATTAATTCTGCAACTCAAAATTGTAGATACAATTAATAACCTGCTATCTGTCGTTGTACATGCAAACCTCGGCTTGGAAGTTGATATTTCTGAACGAACCAAAGTCGTTAATTTCGAAGTAATTCCCAAACGCTTAGTAGTAGAGCGCACTTTTGGCTGGATTATAGCCGTTGGCTATTTTATGAACAAATTTTTGCGCGTTACTATCATGGTTTTAGCCTTGAATTTTATGTTCACGATTATGCAAACCGCTATAGAAAACTCCAGAAGTTTGTCAAAAGACTATGGAATCTCAGCCCACTCAGAAGAGGCTTTCGTTATGCTTTATTACATGTACGCTTTACTGCGCAGGCTCAGAGCAGCATTAACACAGCTTCTAAAGCTCCGTTCTTACAAACCCTCAAAATTGATTTTCGTGATCAATGATATAATACACTACATAATATCGTCCTAAGCCCGCAGGGAAATATTCAGGGCATTTAACCATCAGGAGGAAGCAAAAATGGAAAAGTATGTATGCAACGTATGCGCCTACGTGTATGATCCGCTAGCCGGAGACCTTGATTCAGACGTTCTTGCAGGAACAAAATTTGACGAGATACCCGATAGTTGGGTATGCCCGGTGTGCGGCGTCTCGAAGGATATGTTCGAGCCTGAATAAGCGATTAGGCATGTAGGTTGGTAATCTCGGAAATTCCAGGCGAATGGCCTAAAATATTTGGCCTTCGCCTTGATTTTTAGTTTTTCAGCGAGAGGCGAGTGAGGTTTTGCAGGCCGTTCTTATAGTTATGCCTATTTTCATCCTGATCGGCCTGGGGTGGTTTTTGCAGCAGAAAAAACGGTTTTCGCCCCAGTCTATTAAGGAAATAAATTTTTTCCTCTATTGGTTTGCTCTGCCATCCACGTTATTTCGCGGAATTTTAGGCTCCGACATGAGCGTTTTACAGGACATGTCTGTTGTTGTCGCTACATGGCTGCCATACCTTGTCACACTTGTAATAACGTGGATGGCTGTTGCCCGTAAAGAGACTCCCGACCGGTCGGCCGTGCTTATGCTTTGCGCCGCCAGAGGTAATCAATTTTTGGCCGGCATTCCAATAATCGCACTTGCCATGGGAATACGCGGCGTTGAGGCGGCCACCCTTATACTCGCTGTCTCAATGGCGGTGATGCAGCTTCTCACCTTAGGCGCGGCCCAGCTCGCTATGTACGGAACCGTATCGTGGAATACGCTCAAAAATACATGCGTTATGCTTTTAAAAAATCCCCTTTTCATGGCGTGTGTGCTTGGCCTTCTCTGCGCCGCCGCTGGGCTGAGTTTGGCCAGCCTGCCGCTGTGGATGCGCGCGACTTTGGGTATCCTGGCGGACGTTAGCACCGGAATGGCGCTTGTCCTTATCGGCGCTGGAATTAACCTGAAAAACATCTTCAAAAATATTATCTCCGTCTGGAAGATTGCCCTGTTCAAGCTGGTTGTGTTCCCAGCCGTGACATACGTAATTTTCATGGCCTTCGGGCTTTCTCAGGATATGATTCAGGCCGGAGTTCTGCTGGCCGCCATGCCCGCCGCCGTGAATATCGCGGTCGTGGCTCAGGAGATGGGGATGGACGGGGAATACTGCGCTATGGGCGTTACAGTCACAACGTTCCTTTCGCTGTTCACTCTCCCGTTTTTAATTCACCTGCTGGGGCTGGTGTAATTTTTCACCTTTTTGCTTTTTTGCTTCAAAAACTGTTGACGGCCCGCTTATAATTGACTAAATATACCAATGCTTGGGGGTACAGTTTATAATATGTCTAACAGATCGCGCCGAAAACGCGGCGCGCCAACAGGAAAATCCAAAAACACCAATTTGAAATTCATTCCATTGGGAGGAGTTGGAGAAATCGGAAAGAACATGTACGTCCTGGAATACGGAGACGACATGATTGTAATAGACAGTGGTCTGATGTTTCCCGATCAAGATTTGCCGGGGATAGATTTTATCGTTCCCGATATTTCATACCTTGAGGCGAACAGGGAGAAAATATTGGGGATTATTCTGACGCATGGGCACGAAGACCACACAGGCGGCCTTCCTTTTGTGTTGCAGCGCCTGGATGTACCCATTTACGGAACCTGCCTTACCCTTGGGCTGGTGGGGAACAAGCTACGGGAGGAAATGCCCCTACTGCGCCCGCGTTTGAACGAGGTAAAGGCCGGAGATATCATTGAAATAGGCCCGTTTAAAATACGCTTCATCGCGGTATGCCATTCTATACCGGACGGTGTGGCGCTTTCCGTTGAGACTCCGCTTGGGCGGGTCGTGCATACGGGGGATTTCAAGCTCGATTCAACGCCAATCGACGGGCGGATAACCGACTACGGAGCTTTTGCCGAAGAGGGGGATAAGGGAATTCTCCTGCTGCTGTCTGACTCCACCAACGCTGAACGCAAGGGTTTTACTCCGTCCGAACGCCTGATAGGAGGCACGCTGGACTACCTCTACAGGAACTACAGATCCAAACGGCTCATCATATCGTCGTTTGCCAGCAACGTGCACCGCATACAGCAGGTCATAGACGGGGCAGCGCGATTCAACAGGAAAATAGCGTTCCTGGGGCGGAGTATGGTCCGCAACGTGGAGCTTGCCAGAAATTTGGGTTACCTGAGGCTTGAAGAGAAAATGACCGTACCGGCAGAGGACATCGGAAAACTCCCCGAAAACCAGCTGGTAGTTATGACCACAGGCAGCCAGGGCGAGCCTTTTTCCGGCCTTGTCATGATGAGCCGCGGCGAACACAGACAAATCACATTAGGGGAGAAAGACGCAGTTTTTCTTCTGGCTTCTACCATCCCTGGAAATGAAAAGCTGGTCAATAACACCATAAACCGCCTGTTTTCCGCAGGCTGCGATGTGGTGTACGAATCCGACAGGCTTACGCACGCTTCGGGCCACGCTTCGTCGGAGGAACTAAAAATTATGCTGAACCTGACGCGCCCCAAATATTTTGCGCCGATACACGGAGAGTTCCGTCATCTGGCGCACCACTCCAAACTGGCGCAGGACGTTGGCATACCTGGCCGCAACGTATTCGTCATGACCAACGGTGAAGTTCTGACTTTTCCAAAGGCAGGGCGGCCGCATACCAGAGACCGCGTTCAGGCTGGGGCCGTGGTCATAGACGGTAACGCCGTAGGAGAGCTGAAAAGCCGTGTCATGAAGGAGCGCAGGGAGCTTGCTGAGGACGGCATCATAGTTGTATCCATGTCCATAACGCGGGACGGAGCGCTTTTGGCTCCTCTCTCCGTGGATAGCCGTGGTTTTTTCGTGCAGGACGAGAGCCACGACGTTCTGGACGAAATACGCAAAGCTTCCGAGCTGGCGCTGAACGAGTTCGTAAAAAAACGAAAAATGGACACAATCGACACGGAGGCGCTGAGCAAAAACGTAAAAATACGAGTTGGTGAGGTAGTGCGCCGCCGGAACGCGTCTTACGCCGTTATTATGTCTCTTATCTCAGTGGCAGAGAGCGGACAGGACTCCGCCAACTGGATGGATGCGCTATAATGCTTTGCAGTTTGCGCATATGCGAGGTTAATCTATGAATTTGGATTGGAATACGTTATTTCTCGGAGTTGTCCAAGGCGTTACAGAATTTCTGCCGGTCAGCAGCTCAGGGCATTTGGCTTTGTCACGGCTGTTTTTCGGCTGGGATTTTGATGGAGACGGGCTTCTGGCCTTCGACCTCATACTGCATTGCGCCACCGTGCTGGTTGTCCTGATATCTTTCCGAAATGATATATCCACGTTTCTTTCGCAGTGGCTTAAAGGCTTTTATTCACGCGAAGACAGAGCCTCGGAGGGCTGGAATTACGGCTGGGCCGTCATTGCCGGAACGCTTATCACAGCTTGCATCGCATTACCGCTCAAGGACGCGGTGGAAGCCGCCATGGAATCCCGCCTTGCAGTGGGGGCCGGTCTTTTGGTTACAGCTGGGCTGCTGTGTGTCGTTCCGCTTTTTTCCGAAAAAGAGAAGAATTCCCTGTTCAAAACTGTGCTGTTCGTCGGGCTGATCCAGGGTTTCGCGGTTTTCCCAGGAATTTCCAGGTCAGGCTCAACCATCGCCGCGGCACTTTTTATGGGCATGTCCGCGGCCAACGCGTTTCGCCTTTCCTTTTTGATGGCGATTCCGGCCATCGTAGGAGCAAGTCTTCTGGAAGTTACGCAGGTTCTGCGAGCTGGCATTACCCTGCCCGATGGCTGGCTTATCGCGGCAGTCGCGGCCTTTTTGGTCGGGTATTTCGCCCTAGATTTACTCCGCCGCCTTGTCCTGTCTGGCAGATGGGCGTATTTCAGCGTTTACTGCTTCTTCCTCGGAATGATCGCCATAATATCGGACATTGCGACACGCTTTTAGGAGCATGGCATGAACATAATACTGGCTTCCGGCAGCCCGAGGCGGCGCGACCTTTTGGAAAAATTAGGCTGGAACATAAAAATAATAATTCCTGAAATAGACGAAACTTCCCTTCCAGGCGAATCGCCGGAGAACTTATGCGTTCGCCTTTCCGTTGAGAAAGCGGCAAAAATCGCCGCCATGCCCAATAACAAAGAATTTCTGGTAATAGCCGCCGATACTATAGTAGTGATAGACGGCGACGTGCTTGGAAAACCAGTTGACGAGCACGAAGGTGTCCGTATGCTGAAACGTTTACAGGGGCGCGCGCACGATGTATTAACCGGAGTGAGCGTAATCTGGCAGGGAAAAACCCTTAGCGGCGTTGAGCACACAAGAGTAAATTTCCGCCCCCTCAGCGATGAGGCCGTCCGCGCATACGCCGCAACCGGAGAAGGCTCAGATAAGGCGGGGGCCTATGCCATTCAGGACAAAGGCTCGCTACTGGTTGCCTCCATCGAAGGGGATTATTTCAACGTAGTGGGGCTGCCGCTGCGCAGACTCAGCATGATGCTTGAGGAAATTGGGGCGGAGCTGCCGATGCAGTGGTAAGAATTACAGGCAGGAGCGCTTGCTACGCTTCTGCCTGTGCATAAAAGAATTTAACTATAGTTACGCATCTCCAAAGTATAAATCCCAAGACACGCTAAACTTATCAATCAAAGAAACATAAAAAGAACAAAATGAGTAGCTGCGTATTGGCGTAAGAGTTTTCCCTCCATCAGAAAGAACCTGATACGCAGCTCTTGCTTTTTCCTCTGAATCAAAACTGACGCAGAGAGCGGTCAAAGCAGTCAATGATGTTCTTCTATCGGCTTCTTTATCCAGTAATCCGTCCGAATCATCATGCATCATAACCATGTGTTTGCCAATCATCAATTCAGCATAGTAAACGAAGTTTTTTTCATCTTCATTTTTATACTGAAGATCTCTTGGGTCTGCTTCCGAAAAAAGAATTTTCTCTTTAACCGTTGCGCTGAATGCTTTTTTGTACAATTCCAGCGCCTGAGCACATTGCCCATTAAATAAGAGCCTTGGTACAACTAATGGATAAACTTCCTGATTCATTTTTCATCGCCTTTCTTTCGCTCGATATCTTTTTCAATTGTGCCATAATAAACACGACAGATGTATGTCGTGTTATAAATTATTGCAGGATCAAAAAGCCCTAGGCAAAATGCCACAGAGACAGGGTAGGCTAATCCCCACGCGGCCCCTATTGGGCAACTACTGATTTTGCACTGTTGTCTTCGGAAACTATAGCCAGCGTGTAGCCCATAGGCTGCAAAACTTTGAACAGCGTATCAATTTTCGGTGTGGCCCTCATGCTCTCCAATCTTGCAATGGCCGATTGTTTAAGCCCTGACAAATCAGCCAGCTCTTTTTGAGATAATCCTTTAGACTCTCTGGCTTCTATCAGCTTTCCAATAAGAGCAACCTCAAAATCAATTTTGGCTCGCTCTAGGGGATCAAGAAATTCAGGATCGTTGTACAAGTCATTAAAATTACTTCCCATCCCGTTTACTCCTGTTGTAAAACACGGAATATAGTAAATTAACCTAATAAGTGTTATTATCAGCTTTGCTGGCAAAATACCAATGTATTCCATCATCCAAAGTTTCTACCTCAGGCATTTTCATGATATCAACCAGAGATTTTTTCATATT
>Ga0123352_10006592_pt1 | contig 17792 bp, 11 predicted proteins | sample TergutLab28metaG_FD_89700 | JGI IMG/M metagenome (GOLD analysis project Ga0123352, IMG submission 89700) | Labiotermes labralis P1 segment gut microbial communities from Petit-Saut dam, French Guiana - Lab288 P1 | ecosystem: Host-associated > Arthropoda: Insects > Digestive system > Gut ... | reverse complement strand
TTTTGTGGAAGGGAGAGTTGTTTTATATATTCAAATAAAAATTTCCCTTTTTGCGCTGTTGGGGTGTGGTGTTCCCCCCCCCCCCCCCATCCCCCACTAACATCTCAGATTGCTACATGTGTAATGCACTCTTTTTCTGAGTGACTATGACAATATCAGAATTTATACCTTTGGTTCCCTCTCTTCATGTCACATGTGGCTGAAACCGTGAGGTACATGTTGCTGAGGGTGGAAGTAACAGTAAATTGTATTACAATTGTCAACATTCATGGCTTCCAAAATACACATGCACCTGAGATGTTCACTGTTCTGGGAGGCTGCATAGATTGGTAGTTAACTTCCAGTCTACACTGTGTAACTTCCCAGAAGAGTGAAGATCTAATTTATGCTGTGACAGATGCCTGAAGTCACTCATATGCATACACATGCCTATGGAAAGTCAGGATTATACAACACACAGCCAAAACATGATGTGCGATATGTGTTTTGCACATCTGTGACTACTGCATGGCAACCGTAGTACGTCACCCAATAACATTTAAGTTCAAATTTTTGTTTAAGCATCTGTTATTGATACCTAATGGATGGTATTAACCCTGTATGCTACAAAAATAATCCTCAGATTGTTTCATTTACTGACAAGATATTTGTCTTCACATAAGTAGATGTAAACTCAATGGCCCCATACATTCATTCAGTATGTGTGGTTTGTGCCATTACAAGTGGTGTTGCAGGTAATGGTACAGATTCTACAGTAAATAAATCTGTGTGTATGTCCAGATGTAAACCAAACTTAGTAAATGCACTTTTGCTGAAAACCAAAAAGAAAGATATAATTTATTAATATTAATTAAATACTGTGTTGTGTGATGCGGGCTGAATAAATTTGTACCACGGGTTCAAAAATGGTGAGTAGTTAAAGCCATTTTTTTTTGTTTCATAATTCACTGATTGTGTCTTCCTGTTTCTTGAAATTGCTGCCTATTTTAGAACACAGTAATAGTGCTATTTGCACATTAGTATTTTCAATGTGATGTCTTTCCATTCCTTTGTTTGAAACTTGTCAACAACAAAAATTCTAGCTTACGCATACAGGGTGTAGGAAGAATCAGTCATACTTTGTGAGTATGTTTCTTAGGTTAATTTATACTGATATAGTCAAACATTCTAATTTGAATGGTTACAAAGATAATGGAGAGAGGCAGATGTGGTCTTGCAGTGCCACATCATGTACGTGTTTAACATGGTGTGTTATTTATATACTTCACATGGCTGGCCATGAGCTTATAACCAAGACAAGGTACATGGAGGCAAGTGTGTTTTGTAAATTACTTGGGACATAAGAATGAAACTTATGATACTAGTGTGAGTTTTAATCGCTTAAATGATGTGTTTATATTGTGCAGATGCTAATTGCATTTTAAGTACAGGTGTTAACATTGCAGGAACTATAAATTCATTTTATTATGCATTTTATAATGAAAACATGTGTAACAGTGCTGTTTAAATCTTACCTCACCATTATCTCCATAACTGTTCAACTTCCAATATAGGTATGTTTGGTTATATCAATGTAATTGCACCCAAGGAGAATTTTCTCTCAAAGTATGGCAGATTCCTCCTGAAACAGCCCATACAGGTTGCAGACAGTACCAAGATATTCTTCTTATTTAGCAATTGAAATTTTTTTAATCATAACCCAAAATGATTATAAACTCTGTGTTCTGTAATTATTTTTTAGATCAAGGTGAATTTGATCACTGGATTCTTATCTGGCCATTCATGCAAAATTTGAAACACCTCTTTCAGAAAATGACTAAAAGATGGAAATATATTTACATACTTTATTTCAGGTAGTTTGTCTTCTTAGGTAACTTTATCATCAAAGTGCTGGAGCATTGTTGGGAACCTAAACCTAGCTCTAAGTTAGTGACTTAGTGAATTTACCTGGATACAGCAGTATTTTAGAACATTTCTAATCACTTAACAGACACCAGGAAGAGTATGTTGTGACCTCTAGTTTGATAAACCGTGGGTTAATTGGAATATTAATGTCTGTCTCTCCTGAGAATCATACAAAATGCATGAATTATCTCAGTGGACAGAATGCAAACTTCCTGAATTTTAGGGCAGGTGGTACATACAGTTGCCATTATAGTTTAAAAATTTGAAGTTTCTTGTATAAAGAACTCCATTACACTCAACTGGGAACCATTTCATACAGTTATATATATGTTTTAATAATAACATGAGATGTTCTGATTTTTGCTGTTCAGCATACAAGCCAAAATCTGTGTAGATTATGGAACTGCCATTCATGTTCATTCATATGTAATTAGTAAATAGCCATTCTGATCTGGAATAGGGGTCATCAGATTTATTTACTGGACAGCGAGCCATTGGATAATGTGACTGCCAAATACCAATTAATTAATTGTTGCATCAAGAAAACTATAAATATTGTTGCCAATGATAGTGATAGTACTGGTGATGATAAAAATATGTTTGTTATTTTCCATAATTGAGCAACTTGCCTTAGAGGCTGCCAGGGGAGCAGCAGTATATCTGCTTGTAGGCTTACCTTCAGCCAAAGGTGGAGGGGGTAATCATTTTCATATCCCAGCGGCTGTACTCGTAAGGAGAAAGCCTATTGATGGGTGCTGGGTTGGTCCCATGCCACTCTGGATGTATGGAGAAGAGGCAGATCTTTACCCATGCCACTATCAGAAATTGAACACCAATATTCCAGCCATCCAGCCTTTAACTTTATCATTATACCGACTGCACTATCCTGACTCCTCTGATAATGATGGTACAGTTTTAAAAAAGTGACTTGGAACCGTGCTAAAGTATAAGTCTAATGGCAAAGTATATCTTGTTTTTGAGGCATCTATTTGTGAAGCAAGCTTGTGCATTATGAGTTTATCTCACATAATGGGAGAAAATCTTGCTTTTGTGCCTAAGTGTGTGCTGTAAGAGAATCACACTTTTATTTTTTGGGGTGTCAGTGAAGAACCTAAGAAAGTTCTGTTCAACTTTGCCTCATGTGAATTGTCTGTAGTAAAGTTGCCAACTTCTGTGATCTGAGCATATTAGTTTGCATGTTTGGCTTGTAAAAGTTTTTAAATACTTCTGATTTTTATAGATATTTAAGCAGTAAATACTTGTGTAATATTTTAATAGTCTCACTGTAGGTTATATGTTATAGCCAATTTTATTTTGACTATTTTTGTAGGAATGACTTCAAATAATCGTTCTTCATCATTGAGGAATTCTGCACAGTTTACTTGCCACATACCTCCAAATCGCTCAAGCCGACCAAACCAGCAGTCTCGCTGGCCAGTAAGTCACGTCTCTTATCCCAAGGACTTTAGGCAGTACGAACAATGCTTCAGTACTGGGTAAGTGTTACTTGTCAGTAACTAGTATGGCAGTGGGTATTCAGTCCAAAATATGTCCCAGTATCTGACTTCCTGTCATTGAAACGTGCACTTAAAGCCCTCTTACGCTGTTCATCTCTGTCAACATGTTGCCTTAGAAGGAACAAGCCATCTGTTTCTTTATTATTTATCATTATTTTGATAGTTGTTAACACTTGTAACATGCAATAACAATTTATCAGTGGAAATTCTTAACAGATCAAGTGGCAGTGGGGAGTGCAGGTAACATGCTGAAGGGATATACCTGCATTGCGGGTAGTTGACTGAATTTTATCCATTCTCTCCCTGACCTAAATGTAGAACTACCTCCTTTGGGTTTCTGTCGGTAAGAAAAGAATTTTTCCTGCTGCAGTAGCTAAGTGAGGCAGAAATTCTTGCCGTATGTGCCACTCAAACAGTGTATTTGCTCTTAAATGTTCAGTTCCCTTCTGTAGACTAACATTGTAACATCCAATATATTTATAGCTTTAACCACAGTGTTGTATATCCACTTTTGGTTGATTTCACATTATTGTGTGTTGATTGGTCAGTATGCTTTATTTGCTGTGCACAAATAACCATAGGACTGGGAATTAATATATGTTGTCAAGCCATACACTGGTGTTAATGCTTTTGAGTATTCTGAGAACACTGTGTATTAAATATTCAGTATTTGTACTTTAAACTTTCAATATATACAAATTGAATTTTTTTTGTTTCCTTTATTGTTTTGTTTTGTTTTGCCGAATAGAAAAAAACATGAAATATAGTCTGTGCTTTTGCCAATATACATGGTAGCTACCAGGTGTTTTAGCAATGACTAGTATGGTAGAGTTTGTATGTATGATTTGAATCCTCATTCCCATTATTTCTTTGTTTAATTCCACAAGTAAATTGTAATTTGTTGCGATAATAGGAGCAGCCATATTCCAGGTGGAGAGAGTTTTGTTTGTGTGTCCTTAATAAGAATATGATAATACTGATTTTTTTTTTATTTACACTTGGTGTATTCAGCTAATTTCATTACTTTTCATGACATTTTATACCATTTGAATCTTTTTATTGCCGTCACAGACACTTCCCAAAACTTTATTAATATTTGTGTCCCTACTTTATGTAATTTTTTTTGTGGGTTTTCTGTAATTACAAACCAGTTCAATGTTATAATTTCTCTTCACTTGTTGTCTTTATGACTGAGAATATTTCCCACAATTTTTCATTCATTAATTAGGTCAGTAACATTGTCTGTCTGCCTGTCTGTGTGATCAGGTTTGGATACCATTTAGGCTGATAGTGCATAATCCTGTCACGAGAAGTCCAAATGTGTTTGTTATGGAAGTGTGTTACTTATGAGAGTCAGAAATTGAATATGGCTTATGATGAATTTCTGTCCACTAATTTCAGATCTTCCATAAACTGTCTTCTTCTTTAAAAATGTCCTGTGTGACAGCAAATTGGAAGTTTTATAGTTCTCATTTCAAATAGTACCTCACCTTCATTTCATCTGTAGCATTTATAAGGTCTGATCAGGAAGTATCTGGACTGAGTTAATTTCTATAGTACCTCACATTACATTGTGACAGGACTTTTCTGATTGTGTCTGGACATGTTCTTGCATGTCCTCAGTGAAACATACTGCAGCCATCCAGTCTGACACAGTAATCACAAAGAGTAGTGTTGTTCGTGCGTTATATTCGTAATGCCTGAGAGTACAGAATAACATGTATCAACTTTTGCACAAAACTTCAGAAAAAGGGAATCCAAATGTATTAAATCCTTTCAAGATCATGAGCCCTATGCAGCTTTTTGAATGATTATGCTGCTTTAAAAGAGGGCACGCATCTGTAGAAAGTGACGAGCATTGTGGACATCCTTCATGAAGCAGAAATGATGATGTGACCAAAAAGTCGTTATTTGGTAAGAGCAGATCAAAGGCTATCTATTAGGGAAGGAGCTGAGGAACTAGAAATTTCTTTGGCCCATGACAGGCAATTTTAATAAGGTTTTGGCACAAGACACGCATCAGCAAATTTTACAGCCAAGCAGAAGGAACTCTGCCTGTATGAAGACTCTGATTTGTTGGAGTGTGCAGAAACAAACAAAAATTTTTCAACCTACATTGTAATTCTTCCCCTGAATTAAAAATTTCTGGAAGGGTAAATGTTCTTAAGATGGGGAAACTATCAAACTTAACACAACTCAGCAACTGTTAGAGATTCCAAAACAAAGTACAAGGCTTACTTCCAGCAGTGGTTGATCTGCTGGAATAAGCATGGTCAAAGCAGGAGGGGCCAACTTCACAGGGGATTGGTCTTTGATCAAAGTAAATTTAATGTTGTTGTTTCTTGGCAGCAGTCCGCATACTTTTTGATTAGGCTTGATATCCATTTCATCTTTATGTGACCTATGAATCCACTCAACCATGGTCCCTTTGCCTGTTTCAGAATATAAATGGAAAATAGTTTAGACTAGGTTTATATTGGCATTAAATTCTTAAGTGGCATTTCACAGTTTACATGGAATTGTGTCTTATGTTGTCTTGAGGTAATAAGCATTGTTTGTATATGTGCAGTGTTTGTTGTTCTGTCATCCAGTTTAGTGTCCGGATTAAAATGTAGAGTCATTGAAAGGCATGCTAGTTATACTGAAATTAATTAATTTGTCTCATAAGACATGTATCATTTGGGAAATTGTTTTCAGTGAATAAAGCTCATAGAATGTTGAAGAATTGAAGGCAAAAATAGAAGTTGCTATGAAAGTGATCATTAAAGAAACATGTAACTGTATTCTTGGATTGTTGTTAAAACATTTTTATGAGAATGATGTTGACAGTACAGGGATCATATTCTGAATATGTTTTTAACTATGTAAAATGTACTGTGCTTGATTGGTGTTGTATTATCAGAACCATTGCTGTAAGTGCAGTACAGCAGTAAATACAGGTATTAAAATTGCTGTGCCCTTTTTGTCAGTAATCGTATGATCCATAGACAGATGTGAAAATTGTTCTTTGTAATCATGTTTCAGAGATTGTCAAGCAATGCCTGTCACAGGAAATAACATACCCCAAAAGGACTCAGGTTATTTGTCTCACCAAGGGTACCCAAAGCCAGGTCACGGACCTAGCACCCAACAGAGTCCAAATACTCAAGGACACACAGTGTACCCTGGAGATCCTGTTGACGGTTTCATACAGGAGAGACGCCAGGTGTCACCACCATTACATATCAACGTGTGTGGCCAGGTGAGAATTTATATTCTTACTGTTGCCATTCACATCTTTTCCACTTAACAAGTAACAAAATGTTCATAATAAGGGATTTGAGATGTTGAGATAAGATATTAATGGCACTGAACATTTAATGTACGAGGCAGAGTCACAAAGTAAAGTAAATTGATTGATTAATTCATGTACTGAATCTGTGACAGATCCAAAGTTCATTATTTCTGAACATAATCACGCTTTATTTCAGTGTGTTTCGTGTGGCAGTTTACAAGCCATCTGATTCTATCTATGAAGAAAGACCTCTCGTGTGGTTGTAGCCACATGTGCTCTGCATCCTTAACTTCATCTTAGATGGTGGCAAATGCTGATCATAAATAATGCCCACATTTAATGCAATTTCACGTATAGTAATTCATCAAGTTTTCTTAATCATTGCATCTGCTTCACACAGTGGTCATCTGTTCACGCTGTTGAAGGCTGGCATGATGGTTCGTTATCAGGAGTTGTCCTTACGTGTTTAAATCTGTCTACCCATTTGCATATACTTTTTTATATTGTGCTAGCATTCTCCTGTAAATTTCAGATGTTTTAAATGCCTCTGACCACAAAAATCAGATCATAGCTCACTGTTCCAGAGTGGTGCCCCCATATTGAAAGATAATATGTAAACAGACACAACACTAATTAAACCTGGTACTGATTCTTCATGACAGTGTCTAGTATTAGTTATTGAGACAGCTTCTAGGTTTTGCAGTTTGTTGACTGCAGCACGTGTACCGGCAAATTCACTTTACTTTTTGATTCACCTTTGTATGTTGTTATTGCCCTGTGTAGTCTCATGATTTGACTCCAATCTTTTGGATGAATGTAACTGCCTTCATCTTAAGGGCCAGAGTTACCCAGTTTGGAGATGATGTTGATTTTGTGTGTGTGCGTGTGTGAGAGAGAGAGAGAGAGCAATGAATAGGAATGGTTAATTAGAGCTGGGGATGAGGAAGTGGTGATGGGTTCTCTGACAGGTCATTGAGAGCCATCTGGTCTTTCCTGACAAATATAATGGAGGCCCATCCATAACAGGCACGAACACACAAAGGCTCTTTTGAAGGACGTGTCTTGGTTTTTCTGTGCCTTTGGATCTGTTGTTCTTATTACTCTCCCTTCCTGTTATTCTGGACCAGTTTATTTTTACAGGGCCTGTGGTTCCCACTAGCCTGTTTCGTACATCTCTTTCCCTTCAGGGGCCTGATTAATTTAAACCTTTCATTACTTTAGAGTTTTTCTCTTTGTTGTTCCTTATTAAATGGCAAATTCCTGCTAAATAAGTGAAGTTTCCATGAAATCGACAAATCTGATGGTACATGATGCAGGAGAATCCTCTGCGAGGAACATCCTTGCTGAGTCTCAGCCCCACTAACATTGGGAGCAGCAATATGGATGGACTTCCTCACACAGGAAGCATTGGGTTGGAGTTCTCCCCGCGCCGAAACACAGGAGGTGAGGTTTCTATACATATCTATTTGTGCTGTATGCTGTTGTCATGATTTTGTTTTCTCTGTACAGATTGCTTTAGATAAACATGATGGTGAGTTTATGTATGTGCATCCAACCACATGCATGATCCCAAAACTGCTGTATTAGTTTAAATTTAGAACTTGGGGGTTAAAACAGGAATTTGAAGAAGAACCAGCATTTGTAATCTTGTTTGTTCACTCAGTCACAACCTTCCCTATCTGTAAAAAAGGAGTGGAGAAGGCAAAAGTGATAAAAGGAAGGGAGGGCAGATGTCAAGCATTCCCGTCGCCTGATGTAAGTAACCAAGATGCCAATACATGGTTTTGTTAGCCTTCTACATGACTACCCATGACAATTTAAAGTTTTCCATTCACATGTTACAGTGTGGACTATGAATGGATAGCAGGTTGAATCAACCTGTTGTGAACATATACATTAGATCAGCATCTTACTGCATAAAGGACATGCCATACCATCAGCCATATACAAATTTTTAATCGTACCTATGCTGTTCTGAGGGTTTTAACTGGTTTAATTCAGCTGTGTTTTGGAAAAGGATCTTCCTGATGAACATGACATTGATGATGCATAGGTAGTGTTGTGTTTGATGGTTTTTGTGTATTTTATGAATTGTCTAAAAACATTAGTGGATTGAAAACTAATATTAAGGTAGTTAACCCTCCCAGTTTTACCTTCATAGTACACCTGAAGAAAATTTGGCACCTTCCTTGTAACATGAAATGTTAAGTTTGCATCTGTGTGATGCAGGAATTAGATATCTTCCATTATTTTAAAATACCTAACTCCAGAGTAGACGAGGTGCTACCCAAAAGTTCCCGAAGTTCCTCTGCTGTAGTTTAACCACCTACCGAAATTTCTGTTCGCCCCCATCCCCTTTGAAGTATTCCCCTTTGGCATTGATACCGTGATTCCAGCAGGATTTCCATGATCGGAAGCACTTCTGTAAGTCATTTAACATCAGTGTCTACATCATGTTCTGCAGTTTGGTCTGGATCTCTTCATTGCTGTCAAAACGTCACCCCTTGAGTTTCAGTTTCATCTTCAGGAATAGGAAAAAATCATGGCAAGGTCCATTGATTAGGAAAGATGGGGGATGACTCATATTTGTAGGAACCAAAAACTGTAGAACAACAAGCTATGCGTGAGCTGGAGCGTTGTCATGATTCAGAGCCCAGGAGTTTTTGCACCACATGTCTGGACATTTGCACCATATGTTTTTCCTCATTCACCTCAGAATGTTGCAGTAGAATTTTCCATTGACCGTCTGTCCTTATGCACGATGCCTTCAATGTCAAACTTTTGTCACATTTTTGGTCCTGGTTCTGGTCAAAGGTAGTCAGGAATGCTTTTCATCATCGACTAACATCCATCCGTTCTTGAAACGCTTGAACGATTTGTAGGTTTGCGTTTGGCCTAGGGCATTATCACCAAATACTTCTTTAAGCATTTTGTGTGGAACCATCTTGCCAAGTTTGAAGTGAAATTTGATACAAATTCGTTGCACCTTCACATCGATCATTTTAGCAGGTTGGCACAATCGCAAAACAGCACTGACATAACATCACAAAAATGCACAGAAAATACACGTCCTCACAGCAGAACGCTGCTTGGCAGAGTGGTTCATACCTAATAGCGCACAGTTGTACTACAGGCGGTTTTCGCGCAGCGTTCCTATCTCAGCGACTTTTGGGTAGCACCATTTACTCAAACTATCGGTGCTTATTTGTTTCACCATGCCAAGTAACTTTATAGTCAACACTGGAAATGAGTTTGCATACTGAAGCAACAATGCACTTTTCACAAACCTGCATTATAATAATTTCCTTTTATAGTATGTGTTCATCATTCCTGTCCTTTCCAACTGATGCTTGAACATGTGACTAAGGTGAAAAGTTATTTCTGCCTGTGAGGTATATATTCACCAGTGACTGTCAACATCCACTGTATTCCAGACATTCACAATAGCATGTACTGTGTCTTTTTATTTTGAAGCTTTCCAGTACGTGCATTCTTGAAGTCATTGACATTAATAAGATGTTAAATATTGTGTTTACCAGAACTGCGGTTGAGCCCAGTACAAATCCAGCATTCACCAAGTTTTTACCACACATCCAGTCAAGAAGATGGGAGGAAGGTGAGTTCAGTATACCTCCTGAATTACTAGCAAAGAAAATTTTTAAAAATATGTATGGTCTCAGATCTTCACTTTCTTTACATCCGTTACTACTTCCCGTAGGAGTGCGCAGAACAGACCTTACATGGCTGTCCAAGATACTGTTTTTCCCATCCCCAAGTTAATGTTTTCTGTAACTTCCACCTACTGAAACTGCCTGATAGTCGTCCCTTTTGCTGCATTGAAAACTACCTAGGTGTAGGTTTCTTCTTCTCAGATGGCACAATGATATGAATTGAGAATCTTATGTATATGTGAGCACAGAGGATGTCGTGGGAGTTACCTTTATTGAGGTTTGACATAAAGTAAAGTTGCTTTATATTCAGAGCGAGAGCCCATCCCGCAAGCGGAGGCGAGTATCCCGGGGAGGGCATCACCAGATCATGGAATTATCTGCACCAACTCCCACACCACCTCCACACCCACGCAGTCCATGGGACCATGCAGTGACCAGTCATAGGCGCTCACCTCGACACCAGCCTTCCACCCGCAGCAGAGGGAGGTGAGAATAAAGGCCAGTAGCTATTGTAGTTTTTTTTTAATAATTTTGTGATTTTCTTTGATTATCACAGTAGAGTGGCTGTTGCTTCCTCATATTTTCAGGTTTAGGGTTTAAATCTCAGCCCCAAGATCATCTTCCATGACCGCCGCCTTTCCCCTCCCTTCTCCAGCAAATACCAGGAGAGTCTTAAAAATTTACTGAGATAACTGCCTTCCACACCCATTACATTTTATTGTTCTCTAATTATCCTACCATTCATTGTTACATAGCCATAGCTGCTGACAGGTCATTAACACAAGTAAATAAACAAATAAATATTAACTAATTAATTAATGTTGATGTAGGAACAGCCATTAAATCCTTGAAATTCTCAAGTACTTTATAGTGGTTGTAACATTTTGGTTCATTATGATTAATGAAGCTACGAGTGCAAATTAAATTCGGAAAATTAATGTGATTATCCATTTCACAGGTTGCATATATTTCATTTGTTTCTTAAAGCTTGGCAGTGTGTGTGTGTGTGTGTGTGTGTGTGTGTGTGCTCACATGCATGCCTCCCAGCCCGCATACCTATGCGTACTTGCTCATATGTGTTTGTGCATGCTCCCTTCTTTTGGAGCACATTAATTACATTATAATTGTAGTTACTCTCATTCATCATCAGCCAAGGTGTTTCCACTATGAAGGGTATGTTATGGCCAAGGTGCCCATTTTTGTCTGTACTTCCCCAAGCATGTATAAGTATGTGGGATGATCAAAGAGTTTCCATAATTCGGTGATACTGAAATACCTTTGCTTCCTGTTCAATGATAGAGTTTGGAGTGGTAGATTGCATACACTGGGGGGCAAGATGGAAGAGTTTAACATATGTTAATGTGCCACACATCAGTGGTGGAAGTGTTACGTTAATACTTATTCCAGTGTCTAAGTTTGAACAGCTGGTAAAAATGAAATTATTTCATAAGCAAGAGAATTATCAGTAGAAATTTTGTCAACTGTAGTGTGGTTTGTGTAAATGAAGCCTGAAAGAAATCTGCTGTGTACAACTGGTACAGTTCATTTTCACCTTTTTGGACAGGGTTGGACATTTAAATTTTGACATCCTTTATGTAAAACATGAATATGATTTTAAAAAAAAGATAAAATTATGAAGTGTGTGGTATTTTGTGAGAAATGTGATGAGATTACGTAGCATGTCATTAAAACGCTTTACATTTCATTGTTGCTAAAATATGAATAAAATTACTCTGTTGTGGCATAAATCCTGCTTCTGCCATTTGTACAGGATTGTGGTGGGGAAGGGTAAAATGTGGTAAAGAGTAAATGTGGCTAAAGTTCGTACAGTTGTGACATCAGCTCAGTCTGTGATGATTGAAGATACAGAAGATTAAATTGGTATCTAATGTAGATTGGTTTAGAACTTCAGAACAATAAAAAAAAGAGTGACGTGCTGCACCATGGTAATGTGCCTTGTCACATCCCCCACACAGATCAACAGTTGTTCTTGAAGAACCAAATTCCAGCCACCATATTCTTCTTCAGATCTTGTTCTCTGCAACTTCTGGCTCCTCCAGAGACTCAATATTGTGCTCGGAGGTCATCATTTTGCATCCATAGAATAAATTGAAAAGAATGCAACAGCAGGTCTCTCAGCCATACCAAAGTGGATTTCCAGAGGTGCTTTCATTTCAGTAATGGTGGGACTAGTCCATCAAGTATGAATGCGCAGAATGGCTGTATTTTGTGGGTGACTATGTTTGGTTTTATGCATAAATTTTTTACTAAAAATTGTGCCTTACTTCCATTAACTTGTTGATCCTGCCTTGTATATTGTGTACGTACATTCCCTTCTTCGTGTTCATAGCTTCCTTCAATTTATCTTTTCTCTTTGAAGTTGAATGGCCTTCATCTTCTTGGTATGTCATGCTCTGAAAGAGATTTTTTCTCTGTTTCAGGCATAATACTTAAATGTACCTCTTAAACAGGTTTTGAGGTTTTAACAGTTGTGGGTATTCATGTTACTATGTTGTGAGTTGTGACACTGTGTGTAGAAGTGAATAGCAGCTTTTTGGAAGAACTTGCTGCTTGCTGTCAGGTGAACCCTGAAGTGGAATCGGCAAATACAGTACACAGCACACAGCCTGACAACACAGAAGGCCACACTCTGAACATGTGCATTGTTAATATCAATGACTTATTCATATTTGGAGTTTTGAATCTCTGAGTCACTTGATTAAATTTAAATTGTTTTGCTTCAGCCCTCCAATTAGGAGAACGCGGTATCGTGAATGTGGCCCAGTTTGGAACCAAGATGGCTATGCTCTGAGCCATTCTCATCACCCAGCAGCATTCATACAGACCTCACAGACAGGGGTATCACACCAGCCCACTGCAGTGGTGATGGATGTCAACCAGGTGCCTGTGTCAATCCCAGTGACACTCTCTCACCATCACCACCATACTTTGTCTCTATACTCAGGGCCACCTCACCTGCCAGCAGTATGTTCTGCTGGCACCAACACAGCTTGCCAGCTACACGGACTTTATGCTGGCCCTCAGTTTCCACCCACCTGCCAAGTAAGTCTCACAACTACCACATTCATATTTGATGTATGTGCAAAGAAAGAGTTGTTTACATATGTCTTCTGGGTGTCAGCTTAATGGGAAATGAAGGTGGTATTTGAAGGAAATCATTGTAGAGGTTTGTGAAATTAAATTAGTTTTGTCAGATGTGACACTTTTTAGTTTGGTATGTAGGTATCAGCATATCAGAGAAGCTTAACCTAACCTAAAGGTGGAAGCCATAATTTTCCCTAACACATTGGTACCCTTCTACCAAACTACATGGTATATCCCAAAAGACTAATCTTTATATGTACCTGCCATGAGAATCTCAAATACCACAATGTTGCTTTGACTCTTCAAGTATTTGTCTTGTGATACAATATTATAGTACGAATAAAGTCAACATTTAGTGGAACCGACGGAGAGGAATGTTGGAGTGGTGAGATGAGCCATTTCAGTCATTTGAATGACAGTTTTATTTCCTGTTTCAAGAGGTGTTGAATGTATATTGCCCCCTCCCCCCCAACTGATATCAGGTGTTAGGATTGTAGAATGTATGTGTTGGGAATAAGCTGGAGTGGTGCTTTTAATCTTTTAATATTTTGCTGTAAGGTCACGTATTTTAACATTTCCATACACATGCATTTATCAGCTGCTCTGGCTCACTTGTTACTTCAGCGTTATTGACAGCTTGATGCAGGATGTTTGAGTTTCAAATTGCAAACATATAGACCACTCCTGACCCCCTTTTCTTAGAATCATAAAACTGCAACAAAGCAACCACTGATTGAGATACCCTCTCCATTTTCTTTCCTAATTTCCTTCAGTTGTAATCATGGCTTGGCATCGGAATGTTTTGAAAGAAGGTGTTATTTTGTGCGAGTTCTGTGTGGATACATGTTCTAATGTCTCTGATGACTGTAAAAATGAGATTTTGGACAGTGATGGCAACATCCCCACAACTAGTTTGGGTAAACAGTTGCTTCTTCTGCTGTGGTTTTTACTAGTGACAGTGAAACAAGTATGGAAGAGGAAAGTAGTGAAACAGGTAGCTCCAATGGTAAAAGAAGTGCTGTTTGGTGTAAAACTGATAAATAATCAAGCAATGGGCCTTACCTTGAAACCACAGATCTGAATATAGTAATCGATAACCCTGAGTCTGTTATTGAAGTTGTGAGGTCAATCATTGGTGAATATTTTGTACAGTTATTTACTGAACAATCATAATATTTACCATAGTCAAAATGCACAACAGTGGAAAGTCTCGCCTAAAACACTGAAGTAGTCCAATATCACACCCAAAGGAATGAAAAGTTTTTTGGAACTAATTTTGATGGGACAAGTCAGAAAGAAAAATATAAAGAGACTACTGGTCAACTGACCCCACAATTTCCACATCCATTTTTCCTCACACCGTGAGTAAGAAACCATTTTGAATCCATTAGGCAAGCCAGGCATTTTAGTCACAGCAGCCAGCAGGGCGGCTACTATCTGTATGAATATTTTCTACAGAAATTTGGGTCAGAGTACAGCCCAAAGTTAGAACTGTCCCTTGATGAAGCCATTATCCCATAGTGGGGTCACCTAAAATTTAGGACATAAAATCCAAGGAAAATAAGAAAATATGGAATACTGGAGGTGAGATTGGTGTGTGAGGGTACGAGTACAGTGCAGGTAGATTCAGGTTCTGATTCCGAGAGTCGGCGCCGATCCAGCCGCTTGCCGGCAAGTTGGGATCATAGGGTGGAGGCCGATCATCGGCGCTGACCGCAGACCAGTCACAATACTATTACTGACAAGTGAGGATACTGCTCTTCTTATTGCTTCAGGAAATGTTCACTTAAAATTGAAAAGAGAGAGAAGCGAGGTTCATGAATAATCAGTTAAGAGGACAGTATGGTGAATGTTACCACCCTATTCCTCAATGGAAAGCAATGGGGAACTGTGTTTTCAATATTTTAGAATGGATATTGAAACGTTCACCTGCATTTTGGGGAAAATTGAACACCCCTTGATCAAGAATTGTTGTAACCTTCATCAACAGAAGATTCTTCCAGAAGAACATTTTTTAATAACCTTGAAGTAAGGTCGTTATTATTATCTATGTATTTTTTAAGAAAACAATGTTTACTGTCTCTCTCTCTCTCTCTAAGTCATAAGAAATTTTCACGAAAGAAGGAATGTAATCGATGTATGCAACAAAAAATACTGTATAAGAATATTAATATTTTATTAGATAAACTTAGTGTTTGAGGAAGAAATAAGGCATACAGAAGACTTTTGAATTCATTGGGTATTGGTGAGATTTGAATGAGCTCCAGAAGGGTGGCATTTGGAGGTAAATCTAGTTAGTAGTTCTGATAGGCATCCTCAGGCATAGCAGGCAGCGAGGCAACTCTTTCTGATGATAAACTATTAAAAGTAGATGAGGCTGAAGGCGATGATGATGACGACAACAATGACAGTGAAAATGGACAGTGCTGGAATGTTGAAGAAGCTGGAAGATTAGCAAACTCGTCAACAACTTGTTGGATGCGGTTTCCGAAACGTAATTTCGTATTGGCTGGTATGTTGCGAAAAAACAACAACATCTTAATTTTTAGGATGGTGATTTTTAATAGCTTCTTCCAAAAATTTTGCTTTTTGCTTCTCAATTGCAATAATAGTTTCATTGTACTTAGCGTTTACTCCATTCCACTTTCCCTTCCATGGGGTGTCTTGTACTAATGACGTGTTGACTGTTGACCTCTCCATCATCTTGATTTTCGTCATGTGTGCCATACTGCGTAAATCTGAGGTCCTCATTGTAATTCTCACTGAAAGCTACAGTCATTTGGATTCAGACGGTTTACTGGAATGAGGAAATCATTCCGGTAAACTGTCTGATTCTGACTGTCTAGACTGACCCGCCGGAACCTGCCACCACTATATGCACCTGCACTGTTAAACAAAGGACACTCTTTGCGCCAACTCTTGGAATCAGAGTCGGAACTTGAATCTGCCTGCACTGTGTGCGTACCCTGAGGCAGTATCGGGTTATATCTGCAACATGGAGATGTACAGCTGAGGGGAAGAAGTTGGAGGACACATTTTTATCACTTTTAGACAGAAACTTAGGCTACAATCAACGCATTTGTCGACGTAATTTTTATAATAGTGTGAAATTAGCTGAAACATTGCTAGATAGAGAAGTGAGAGTATGTGGCACTTTGAGGGCTAACGGGCATTCCACGTGACCTAAAGCGGGAAGGCGAACACTTGCAAAACGGGCAGTCTGCATTCTTAAGGTAAGGTGATGTGATGGTCCAAGTGTAAATGGACAGAAGACTTGTGTAAATGATAAATATGATCCATTACACAACAGTGGTGAACACAGGAAGGAAAGACAGAAAAAGAAACCTGGAAATAAAAAACCGTACACTGTTGTCCAGTACAATAAATTCATGAAGGACATAGATAGGGCAGACTAGTATCTCAGTCATTAGTCATTTCTGAGAAAAACTGTCATATAGTTGAAAAACGTGGTGGTGTATCTGCTAAACTGTGCACTCTTCAGTGCATTTTTTGTGTACTAAACATAAAACCCCAACAAAAAATTGCCGTACAAGAATTTCCTGCACGAGGTAGGAATGTCTTGGATATCAAAAGTCCAGAATACGAGTCAAGTTCATATAAACTTCAATTGCCAGAGAAGCAAACAACACCAATGGGGCCTAAACAGGTCCTGCCAGGCAGACTCTTTAGGGGGTTTCAGAATACACAGACTGGAAAAAAATTGTTGCCCGTGGGACAGGAATAAAGAAATATCCTGCACAACAGTGGAAATGTGTGCTGCACATAAGAAGCAAAGTGAAACTAGATACCTCTGTAATTTCTGCATTGTTCCACTTCTCAAAGGCTCTTGTTTTGAGAAATACCTGTCAGTGAAGAACTACTAGATTCTTGGAAAACATCCAGGAACTGGGGGTGTTTAATTAAAGGTTCATCCAGTTAGCAAAGTGTTAACAAAGTCTGTTGTAGGTTGGGCTCTTTGTAATATGACATACCCTTTGGCTTCTTAATTTGTCTTCTGGCTATACAGTATTCAACATTTAGTAGGGTTCTAGTGTGGAAAGCTATTGGGATATGTACACAGTCACACTTCTTCACTTTCCTTATTTTACATCTACATACATTTATTTTATAGAAACTGTCATTAAGCTCATTAAAATTTCATGTGGAAATTATTAGAAACAAACTATGTTAAAAATATATGATGTCTAGTACATTTGTTTATTTTAAGATGGTAAACTTCATACTATAACAGTATGCATTCTGCCACTCTGCTGTGCTGCTATCTAAAGGATTTTTTTGGTTGGGGGGGGGGGGGGGGAG
>Ga0123352_10006590_pt1 | contig 17792 bp, 7 predicted proteins | sample TergutLab28metaG_FD_89700 | JGI IMG/M metagenome (GOLD analysis project Ga0123352, IMG submission 89700) | Labiotermes labralis P1 segment gut microbial communities from Petit-Saut dam, French Guiana - Lab288 P1 | ecosystem: Host-associated > Arthropoda: Insects > Digestive system > Gut ... | reverse complement strand
TTACTTAGTAATTTTTTTAATATCAAACAAAAGATTTATGTATTAAAAATAATATAAAAAAAGGAAAAGGGGGTGGGCCGCCCCATTAAACGGCAAAGACCACGCGGGGGGGGGGGGGGGGGGGAGGGGGGTATAACTCTACTCTTTCTTTAACCTCGGCCCTAGATGGGAGTGGGTGGTCAATGCCTCATTCCAGCCACTTTACCTTCGGATAAAAGACCCAGTACCCATCGTAAAGGAGACTAGCTAGGCCACAGGGCCGCTCTCATTCTGTCATCAGGGAAGGCACTTCATGATAATGTGACTGCAATGGTTAGACTTCAGACTTAACAATCTGGTCGTGAGTCCACAATATGGCTTGAAACCAAAACTGACTTGGGGTCGCACAGTGGACTGAACTTGGACTTGGACTTAGACTCGGACTCATGGCTTAAAATGTTATGCAATGATGTTCAACATGGCAGATCATCAAAGAATATTAATATGGAACAAAAGTTAATGTTTAATGTATGGTCCACAAATCGGTATGAATGTCACTGAGAAAAAGGCAAGAGTAAAGTTCAATATTTGGCAAGGAAATTCACCACTTAAAACCTGTAGTATAGTGTGATGTGAATATAGCACACCCAGAACCTAGAAGATGGCTGCAGTGTACATTGTCTGAAGCCTGAAATTCAAGCCAATAATTGTTAAAAATTCTGTGTATACTTCACAATAGAAACACTGCATATCCAAAACATAAACTACCCTGTTAAGGCTGTAATCTCTGTTCATTCTAGGAATCACATAAAATCCATTCCTGCAGTCTGTGGGCAAAATAAAAATCTTTTTAATATTAAAGGAACTGGTACACATAATAACCACTGTGTTTGGAGAATTATTAATGCATATAATATCTGTACTATACCAGTTACATGATTGAAATTTTGGAGAAAATAAACCTACATATAATCTACTGAACATTACATCTTCAGGGTTTAAAATGGTACATGATGGAACCACTCTGGTATAGATCTGTTAATATTAGAAATGCCTCTGAATTTACTTGCTTTGATAAGGCATCAGTTTCTATTTCTGACACTGTTACATTTGGATATTAAATTTCCACAACATGCCACAAATAGCCAAATGGTTTCAGTATGAAACATTTCCATATCTTACAGCTGGTGAGATTTGAGTTTCACATGACAGTGTTTATGAACAATGCTGTTTTCAGGGATATGACATAGTGTACCCTGGCAAAAGTGTACTAACATTTCAGTGGAACTTGCTACTGACATCATCTGCATACAGGCCTTCTTGGAAATGGGGTACACTCATACCAGAATACATGGAATTACATCCTAGAAGACAGAAGTCATAATCTCCATGTCTGGGCATTATAAATTAATCATTCCTGTGAAATTGTCAGTATACAAAAATTCTGATTACAATTCAAAATATCCTGTTCATTGAAACTGTGATACACATACTGATACTACATTACAGTATGTGAATATGGTGGTTTCCTGCATAAATCATTACCACAAACAAACTGTATGAATGTTCTCAACAAGTTTCAGAAATTCATTCCACATATGAAAACGTGATAAACTATCATAATAGCTGTAAAGTAGATGAAACAGTAAATAAAGTGTAAGCACCAGTTACTTATGATAAGTACATTGAAAGTTTTTTGCATAAACAAATATGCATTAAACATAATTGAATACATTTATTGGTTCACTGCATACACAGTATGTTTTAGAGAGAGTGGCATACAGTTTAAAATAATGATGAGTACAGTTTTGTATTAAAATGATCAATATGCAGTTGAAATACAATAATTACTCTTTTTTGTATGTATTACGCAACAATAATATCCAAAATTAGAAGTCATAAATACATATCATGAAGAACACTGACGAATCATGTGTATATCAACATGTATAATGCATGTAATATCCAGCATGTATTTCAATTATTAGTTTAAAATTCCTGTTTCCAAAATTTTCCTATTGCTGCCACTAAAAACTATGGAGTAACTTACATGTTAAATTGTTAATACTTGTATGGAAATTATTAATAATATTAATTATGCTGGATATTGTATTATGTCACAAAATTTTAAAGGCAGAAGGAAATATCTGTGTATGTTAATTTAAAGTATGCTCTGATTTAATACTTTATCACGAATTATAAAAGGAAAGAAACAAATAAAACTACAGATCATTGTAGGATGCTCTAGTATTTCAGACAGAAACTAAAGCATGTCAAGCAGATAACATATAGCAGAGGAGAGACAAATCAAAACCTACAAAATTTGGATAGTTAGATAGGTGTTCTGTGATGTAGTGATAAAAATGTAGTGCAAGATGTAGGTATATAGTACTAGGCAGCATATGATAGGGTTGAAGAACTTTGACATTGTTTAAGTGCCAGATAATTATATTAAAAAAAGTAATACACACATATATATATATATATATATATATATACAGGTATATACAAATAAGTTGCTGTAAGTGTGAGCTGAGAACTGTGAACAAACTTAGTATAAATTTATCACTTATATATTAAGTTAATGAAATCATATAATTTAAATGAACAAATAATCAGTATGATGAGGTAAAGAAAAGAAATAAACAGTGATAGAATATAAAATTAGCCCCATATGTCTTGGAAGTTTTATTTATGGGTAACAGAATATTTTTAGCTGTTTACCATACTGTTACAAATCAATCAATTACTTTGCTACAGGTTAGTTACTTATGAGGTTTAGTATCACAGCTGCAAAAGATGTATACAAATCCACTAAATTGTGTGTAAAAAGAATTTATATCAGGGGTTTCCCTGACACAGAAGAAAAGAATACCTACCACAGAACCCTCAAGATATTTCTGTGCACAGAACAAAATCCTTTTGTTTATGAAAAAACAGAACTTTCATACTGTAGAGAGTACTAGTAGCTCAACATGTTTCAGAACTTTGTTCACTTATGTATCCTTTGTGTTGACTGTCATACTGTATATGGAAATGTAGAGAAATAGTGGATTCCATCTCATAGGTCACTTTTTCTTAAGTACCTTCCTTATGACAGAGAGGCTGAGCTAACAAAGGTCAATAATGCCATGTGTGTCAGCACTAATAATGGTTAGTACTGAATATGTTTTGTGAGCTGGGTAGCTCAGTCGGTATAGCAACTGAGCTACAGACTGGACTGTCCGGGATCGAATCCCGGTGGGGACGAGATTTTCCGCCCATCCAGACCGGCCCTGGGGCCCACCTAGCCTCCTGTAAAATGCATATTGGATCTTTCCCGAGGGTAAAGTGCGGCCGGGGCGTGCTGCTGACCACTTACCCCCTTCTAGTGCCGTGGTCATGGAAGAGTAGACCTATACCTCTACCCACCCATTGGGTCACACCAGGCCTGTAACGGGATCACTTTACCATTACCTTTTACTGAATATGTTTTACAGTGCAGAATAGAATTAAAAATTATGTATCTTACAATTATGTGCACATGTTAAATTCCCCCTCAGAATATTACAGATTTTCATTCATAAATATTTTTAGTTACAAACAATCCATGATCATTAAAACAGTGATGAATATCATTAAATATCCTTTGCTCAGGTTCTGTGAGATTAAATTCTTAACCCACAAATTGTATTTTGCACAGTGATGAAATTAGATTTACTAGCAAATAACATGAATATATGCTTTTTTCAATGAAACATTGCAAATGGAGTCAAATTTTAGACATGCTCTACAAAGTTTTATGGTATATTCAACATAAAATATGGGAAGTCTAAATAAATGTATTCTATTAATTGGTGTATTACAAAACAGAATTACATCCAACCAATGTCAAAAGTTCTTTAGCACTGTCACTTTCAACAACTTAGAAGTAAGGTCAAGTCTGTAACAAATATTATTGCCTGTGCAGGAAAACAAGCTTGGTGACATCTGTTTCTCTCTGCGCTATGTTCCAACTGCAGGCAAGCTTACTGTTGTCATCCTGGAAGCGAAGAACCTGAAAAAGATGGATGTTGGTGGTCTGTCAGGTTAGAACTGTCTAATTCAGCCATTAACATACAATAGACATCTAAAAAAAAGTATTTCATATAGGTAGTGTACAAAGCCAATAATCTTGTGGTAACTACAAATCTGTATTGGTAAATGATTCCTGGATTAACATCTACACTCTAGGAGTGACTGTTGGGTACCTTAGTTTGTTGAATGAGACTGTGTCAGTAACTGAATATACACAGTGATGAACGAAAGATATGGAATGTTGATGTATGTTTATGTAGAAATGGTAAGGGAGAAAAAGTGGTTGTCTTTCTGGTCTGGCAGTACATGAATTTGGCATTATTTAATACCCATACTTTATTCATTTTAGAAACAAAACTCAATAAGTAAATAAATAAATAAATATGTAAATAGAATACCCATTGTTACATAATAAGAAATTATGTAAGTCGAAATATGGACAAAACTGTCACTTTAACCTAGGTTTATTGGTTATTTCCTCATCAGAAAACTTTAAATGTTTTTATTTGTATATAAACTCTGACATAGTCGAAGTTGTTAAAGACTCCTAATAAATTCAGTTAGTACAAACTTATTAGCCAACACAGTTTTGTTGTAAATTGTAACTAATACATGGTAATAATACACAAGGAGTGACTAACTTCGGCTGTAATATGATTCAGCCTGCAGCACATTATCCTTACAGTGACAGTCAGTTATTTAGTACCTGCAAAAAGGAACTGCTATGACAAAACTTACCACACAGATAGTTCTGTCATTGTTTTTGTGATGTGCATATTTACAGTTTTAAAGTTTTTTGCCAAAATAATAAGTATGCTGATAACTTAAGCAAAAGTGAAAAAAAAGTGTGGTACAGGTACTTATGCTTTGTTTCTTAGTTATAATACAGAATTATAATAACAGAATGAACAAGTTACTGGAAATACAAAATATCTAATCTGGGGCGAACAGCAGCATGGGCAAAATGGAGGGATCGAATGGATTATGTTAAGCCTGTCAAGCCTGAAATTAGATTATTTAACATTATCAATCCTGGTCCTAACATAGAAAACACTGCCTCTTCATTACTAAGACCCACTGGCTGATGCAGCTTAGGGAAATAATCATTGAGGTTTTCAAATTTATGTGCATTAACTGTAGAAAAGATAACGGACATATGGAAGCATTGTGATATCAGAAATATAAAGTTCCTGCATCTCCTTGAAGCACATCACTGAGCTTGGCTGCAGTGATGTCCAGTATTAGTTTAACAGTGATGATTTGATACAGTGTAGACTGCAATGTTGTGTTATTGAATCATTAGAAGTAACTATGAAGCATTAATTCATTCAGCATATTCTTATTTCTAATTTTTTAGATAAAATGAAGTGTAATTTACCCTATAGGTAATTTGTAAATTAATTTAAATTCACTTCATTTTATAAATTTAAATGTATTAATCAGGGTAAGTTAAAAATTGTATTTATTTATTTAATAACTGACTTAATGACTGTTACTAATGAAGCATAATTAAACTCACATTTTATATTTTAGTAATTGTATCTGATGGTTATTTAAAATGGTAAATACAAGTGAAGTGCATTTGTTATTAACACTGTACTGTATTCTTAATAGATCCTTATGTGAAGATTGCTCTGATGCAGAATGGAAAGAGGCTCAAAAAGAAGAAGACTAGCATCAAGAAGTGCACACTAAACCCTTACTACAATGAGTCCTTCACATTCGAGGTGCCGTTCGAGCAGATTCAGGTAAAAATTTGCTGAATTTGAAGCACACTTGAATAAAGCAGTAAAAATCTGACTCCTTTTATGCATGAATCTTCTGACAGCTGAATGAAGATGCTAAGCAATGTGAAATTTTACACAAATAATTCCATGGAAGGGCATGAAACCTCAAAAACAGCCTCAACAATGGGTCTGAGAAAGTAAGTGTAGCATATGGTTTGGTCATTCTCATATCCCATTGACCTACAAGACACCTGTTTTCCATCAAGTAGTGGAGGGGAAAGGAGTTGTTGTAAAATTAATTTATTATAAGACACTACAGAGACTAATGTTCTCAATGCATATCAGAATGCTAGTAATATTAATCATTTTCTTATGCAACAGTCACAACCCTTATGCAGTTTAAGGTGTCTGATATAGTCTGGTACATAACATACAAATGTTATTAAAAATTGGTGGTATGAGAAATAAGTATTAAGGCACAAAGAACAGCTCTTTTGAGATCTTAGTAACTGGTTTTATTTTAGATTATATTTTCATGTCTTAATGGTCAGAAGAATGTTCAAATATTTATTTCAGATCTAATTTAATTTCTTCTTCTGTGAAAGTGATCGAGAATGAAGACAATCTTGAAGATGTCAGTATTCTGAGATGTGGTGTTGTGTTTTTTGACTAGTAGTTCCTGGCATTTTGAAGGATGGTAGTGCCTCCATGTTCAAGATCACCTGGACACTGAACATGGTGGCATTACTATCCTTCCCAGCTTGTTTAATGACACAGTATCACATCAAAAAATACTGGATTCTTCAGCAACATCGTTGTGAGAACCACAGCTTTTTGAAAATGGTCTTGTTTATGACATTGTAGGTATCAGGCAATTTGTGATGTACTTCTCATATCATCTGTGACAATGCAGTTGTGTGTGACATTGAAGTTCTCAGATATGTATGACATATTTTCACAGCTGTGTAGTTAAGGACTGCATTCTTCTAAAATATGACAAAGCATGACCATGTCAGTGATACCCAGCATTTTGAAGAAATGTAGTGCTATTACCTTAAAGGGTTGAGAGGTTTGTTCAAAAATTCAGGGACTGCTTATTCAGTGATGTAGTGCCACATCCCAGAGGAAGGAAATTATCATCTGTGACATTGCAGTTCTGACAGTTCATAATATTTCAGTTTTCAGATAATACGTAACATTACAGCTCCCAGATACTTTGTGACATTGTACTTCTCATAGTTTGTGACAATGTAGATCTCATAGTTCATGACTTTGTAATTCTCTGAGAACTTGTGACAATGTGGTTCTGAGAATTTGACACTATAATTCTGACAGATATGGACACTAATTTTAACACAATTTGTGACACTGTAATTCTTAGTTAGTCTGTGATGTCGCACTTCTTGGATAATTTGTGTCACTGTAGTACAAAGATAGTTTGTGACACTGCAGTTCTGATAATTTGTGACTTTGTGGTTCTCAGAGATTTTATGATCAAATTTAAATTTTAAGGTGATCTTTCACCTGATGCTACAGTAACAGGAAATGTCAACACAGAACATACAGCAGTGTGGAAATATAAGGAAACTGAGAAGGGATTTTGTGGTTATTGATCAGAATCAGTTTGGCACGACCTGCTACATAGTGAAGGCTTGTAGTTTCAGTTTTTGAACAATACATGAAATACTTGAAATAATTCCTTCAGTAGTCACAAGTGTGAAAATGCTTAACACATCATTCTGTGTTCTACAGCAATTTTAAAATAAGTAATTATTATGGCAAATAGTTGGATAAAAAACTACAATCACACAATTATAACATAATTGTGAAAAAAGATGACAAGTAAAATGAATTTCACAATTTGATTTCAAAAGTAATGTGTGGGAAGGAATCAGAAGTGCTGGACTTCATGCCTGCCAAAGCTTTTGATCCAGTGATTAGTTAATTGCTAAGTACAGTAATAAAAGCTCATGAGAAGAGATGGCATATTGTTCCATTTTTAAAAGTATGAAAACTGTATTCAGTTATTCTTTGAGTCTTAGTTTCTAATGCATTTTGTTTGAAAAAGGGACTTATGCCAGAAGAAGAATAAGCTTCTAGTGTTAAAAAGACAGCAATGTACATACGAACATAACATACACCTTTGTGTAACCATTTTGGCCTGGAAAAGCAAAAGTATTACATATCCTGAGTTTGTGTCTGTAGCCTCAGTTATCCAGCATGCAAAGCACATGCACCATGTTATACTGTCATCTGTGGCCTGTCCGCTCAATAATGTTTTTACACATTATCTCATAAACGGCAGGATTTTTGGAAAAAAGCTATACAACATAAAATGTGTTTTGATTTGTTCTACGATTTTCTCTTGAACATTTCTCAGTCTAAGAAGAATTCAGTGATACATCCTAAATGTACAAAGGTCTTCATGTAAAGTACCTATTATTCTTGCCAGATTTTAAAGAAACTTGAATTTTCTTGACATAGTCTTGAAAAAAATACTCAAATATCAGATTTCATGGGAGCTGAATTGTTCCATGTGTATGGATATATGGGATGAAGCTAAAAGTAACTTTTTGCAATTCTGTGAATGCACAGAAAAAAGAACAGAGTGAGCAAGGGTAGTAATTTAATCTGAAACCATGAATTAAATTGAGCATGGTGTACTATGCCACTTCTCTTTGTCCATTATAACTAATATTATTACATAAAAGCAAAATACAATCCTGCAGTTTTGTTTACTTGTTTTTGTAATGTACTGTATATCAGGCAGTTTTTAAATAAGTCTTATGTTACTAATACAGAAAGTCAACTTGATGATTACTGTGGTGGACTATGACCGTATTGGTACATCAGAGCCTATTGGTAAGGTGGTACTGGGCTACAATGCAAGTGGAACAGAGTTACGCCATTGGTCTGATATGCTGGCATCTCCTCGCCGACCAATTGCACAGTGGCATACCCTCAAAGATCCTGAGGACGACAAGAAGGACTAAGAAGATGAGACCACTTCCTTAGAAGGTACATGGGGTTAGACTAGTAAGACAGCCACGTTGTGCTTTCCCCATATGTGGCAGCAGATGAGCTGTGATCTCAGTAGCTAAAAGCATGATCATAGTGTACTACAGTATATATTTAAAATACAGTAATAAGATATAGAAAAATAAACTCAATGTAAAATTTACTTATCTGCCTTACATATTTACACTCTGCTTTAGGTAGTGTAATACAATTTGATGTCAAGATCATTTAAATGAAATGTCATGAATGAGTTGTTACTAATGGATAATGACTGACATTTAATTTTTTGTGTCAGTATCAGTTCCTGCAGTCATCTCTCATAATTTCATAACACAACAGAAAATTTTATGTATTTGCATGGAACCATGATAAAGGTAATTAACACATAATATGTCAACAGGTTAAAACACACATACACACACATACACATACACGATGTAGAGGAAAATAATACACATATGTGACCAAAAAGTAATCTTGAAATACTTGGTAAAAGAAACAATGGAAGGACTTAAAGAAAAAAGGAGGACAAAGAGAAAAGAGAAGAAGGAAGACACGCAGAAGAAAAATAAAGCTTATGTTATGCCTGTGAGGTTTCACTAACATTTTATTAGAAGAAAATAAATTGGGTATCAATTCCATTCCATCAGCTACATGAAGAGTTGTATATAAGGCCTAACTGACATACCCATTCTTTGAACAGAATACTTATTTTTCGGGTAGAAACAAATAATGAAACTAACAAACAACACCAAGCTATGTGCCGTTACTGCTTGAGTTTCTGTACAATGTTCATTGTCAGTTAACAACTGGAATGATGTTCCATTGAACATAATGAGTTCTGATGGACTCACACTTTTGGTACATTCTGTAAAGGCCAGTATGTGCAATTCTTCTGCACCTCCAGCCCAGGAAGATGATACATATAATGGTTTGTGAGATAAACATTTAGTCTAAAGACCAACACTTGCATCTTAAAGGGTTATTGTGGGTTATTGATAGATATAGCAAATGCAAGGCATAGAGGAAAATGCATTAATCTCAGATGACTTGGTACTTCACTGGGAATTATTGGTATTGGGGAATAAATACATCCCCCTTTTGTACAGCCAGTTAATCCAGTACAAAAAAATGCAGATGATTAACGCTCCCCACATTGATCATCAAGGGGTGCACTACATATAATTGTACATAAGGTAAATAGTTAGGCTTAAGATGAAGCCTGAAGCTTCAAAGGACTGCCAATGTGCTTTGTTGAAGTACACAGCAAACATAATTTGGACTAGCCACTGTACTGGTAACAGTCCAACACTGGCACATCAGTAACAGGTGCTATATCATTTCCTGTACTCTTGCGGGAGATTTGTGCTACCAACCAACAAGCTAAACTTATTTATATGTGAGTGTGTGTTTGTGTGTATGAAAATACAGACAAATTCCTAAGGACCAAAACACCAAATGTCATGGACCCTGCCTCATGAACAAACACTGGTCAATCCCAGCTCTATTGCAAGCAGACCTATGCATGGTGAATTACAGAGTTTAAAAAGCTTAGTACTGTGTAATACAGATCAGTTTCAGACCCTACAACCTCTCTACTGTTTTGCAACTTTTGAACAACGTTTTTTTGCAAACTCATAGTATGGATCTAATGGCATGCAAATAATGAGAATCATGTGTATTTACAGCATGCTTGTTCTATTCTACTCTGATGTGCTAATGTGTCATATAACGAGGATAAGCATATCTTCCATGGATAAAGCAAAGGTTATATGTAAAACATGGATACAAGGACTAAATAAAAATATTATTGCTTTAGCCTGTTCATAAAGAATTTGTGAGGTTTTGATGAAAGAAACGAAAATGAAGGCAGACAAATTCAACTGCAGCATGTGGAATCTTATGTCTAAATAAACATTGTATTTATTTCATTTTTGGTTGGTAAATTGCTACTTTTGCCACCTAATTTGAAGTATTGTACAATCCCCACATTTTTCTGGTGGGATTGAAGACAACCAGTATAGTCTTCAGTCAGGTTACCTGATTTTTAGCTCAAAGATTTGTAGCTGCAGTCTAATACAAAAGAGGAAGTGCTATTTGGTTGCATTACACCATTCATTTCCTTCCTGCATGTATAGCAAGTTAGTAGGTCTGAAGCTGGGAAACTGATAAGTGGAGACAGATTGGAGAATACTGGATATTCTGAAATGAGTACTGGCCAATTCATACTCTGAAACATCAGCTTTTAACAATATTACTTCACTCAGTTTTTTAGGAACTAATGTGGTGATTTAATTTCAGGTTTAACAATTATGAACTATTGTAATATTCTCCTCTTTCCTTCTTTCTTTCAGGATATTAACTTTGGAAGCAGTACAGTAAATGTCAAGTTTGAAAAAAACAGATGGATAACATTCCTCCACTCAGTATTTTGTTTGTGCTAAGAATAATAATTGTGTTATAAAAACATTATCTTCTAAAAAGAAAAAAAAAGTTAGAATGTTTTATTCTTGAAATGAGATAGACAGTGTATATCTTAACCTGTTAAATCTTAACCAATGTAACGTCATGTTTTGAAGATATGTAACATCCATACATAATCTATTTAAAGCAGATTCATCTTATTTATTAAAGAAAAATACCTATTTTCAAGTTGTTCAGCTGCTTGCCTTGACCTCCTGTTACACTATAGGAAAGTCTGAACAGAACTAATATCGAGTGACTCGGGAGTATGGGTTTGTTGCCATAAAATGTTGCAGGCGTTACTTAAATGTTGCACTACGGGGTATTCTTCCATTCTGGTAAAGAGTCATTCCATCTCCAGAACAAAAGGAAACAATGTGTAATATAATATGCTACATGATGTAACCAGTTGGTGTTTTTCATATCACACTTTGAAGTCCATTGTGATTTAAAGCGGGCACCAGAGTAGATTGAGTAGGAATAGGCTGTTAGGTTAATATGATAAATTAGCAAAGACTTTCATTTTTAAAGTCAGAGACAATAGATCTTTACAAGCAACAATTAGTATTTTTCGACATGAAGATCTGATTTCTTGAGGGTCATTAAACTTTCCAGTAATTACAGGTATAAACTAAGTGGTTAAATTTCGTCCACTATATCATGTGACATTTGGTTATGCAAGCAGAAACTTTAAACACGACATAAGTTACAGAACCAAAAATGACAATATACTGTACACATGAACCAAGAACACAATAGTATGTCATGTAAATGATTGTATCTTCCCAGTGTTTGGTTCTAACTGAAATGTAGTTTTGGTAACACTGGGTGCAATGATGAGATAATCAGAGATTTCATTATTCAGTTTTCCTAAGACGTACTCCAATGTTATGTTTTATCTTACCATCACTGTGCATACAGATACTGTAAATAGCTTATGTGTACAAATGCTAAATGAATTAATGAGTGGAAAGTTTTGAATGCTGGGCATTTATGGGTGGTACTGATAAATTTATACATAGTAAAACATAACAGAAAGCAAAAGCACTATTAATTAAATTTCAGATTTAAATAATTCCATTAAGGGAATGACATGAACAATTTTTACATTGTGAATATATAGCTAAAGAAGCTGGTTTGAATATATATATATATATTTTCTGCCATCATTCATTGTCTAGATGCAGTTGTCTATAAATGCACCATGAACTTACAGAACAAATATTTTACAGAAATGGAGCTTATAAGTATTACAAATTGTGTGAAGCAGTGTGAACGCTTACTTCATATAATACAACTCCAAAATAATATTGTAATACATGTTTGGGTTCAAAATTGGATTTCTTAATCTAACCCTGTACATTTAAGAGCTGCCAACAAATGTACCGCACTGAAACACATGACTACCCACCTCACATACTTATGGAACAGGCTATGTGGATAAGTGTCATTATTGTTAGACTGAAGCAACATTAACTGGAAATCTGTTAATCATCTGTTGCATCATTTGAAAATGAATCAAATCATACATTGCAGTAATTGTTTTTGATTTAAATTGGAAATTTCAGTAAGTACATGTACCTTTTCAGAATAATACAGTGTAAGAGAAAGCACATCTCACAGATGTGCCAATTTTATTAAAATTTCCTTTATATTATTTTTTGGGTGAATGCCATTAAATAATTATTTTGCTGCAGATATAAAAATGTGGGAACTTCATGTTTGTCATACTTGTCATTAATGAAGAACAATATTATTACAACATGGTAAATTCTAAATTTTACACAACACAAATTCAAATTTGCTTTACTGTCTGAAATGACATTGGTCCAAAACCTAATTAACAAGTTCGTAATTTTGCTTTTGTTAATAAATATGTCTAGCCCAGTGGGTATATGTGGGTATGTAATTGTATATGTATATATGAATGTGTGAAGAATAGATGAGTGTATGTGCATGTGTATAAGGTTGATCTATATAGATTCCCTACTGTATTTAGGCCCTCACCATGTACCATAAATTCTAGTCCACAAAACATTATCAACCAAAAAAAAAACCCAAATACTGCTGTATTGATAAACGTGCTAACTAGAACAAACTAAGTATTCAAAAAGTGTGATGTTTGTGTGGTGGTAGGACTGCCTGGAACACACTTGCTTTGTTGTAGGATTATGATGAAATGACTGGCATTCAGAGTTTCTGAGTAACAGAAAAATAACTGTGTTTGCATATTTATGTAAATAACATGTTGTTATATACTTCTTCATCAAATAAAAGCTACTTAAAAACATTTATGGTATAGAAGGCCCAGTGTAAGCTCACTTCTGTGTCCGTCATTTCTTATATCAGTATACCGATTAATAAGAAAGCATACTAATCTTTATTTTTTATTACTTCAACATGGTTCCATACACACTTGAAGTCACTCAGTATATTGCCACTCCAAACACAGAAATTATGTAGCAGGTTAAATATCTGAAGAGTTTTTATTTGTACAGCCTGACATTAAAAACAGCTGTCCATTTTCTTATTTCTTTAGGCCCCCCAGACCAACCACCAGCTATTTCCTAACCAATAATCTTTACCAAAAGCCTCAGAACAAGTGGATACTAAGAATAAAACTATAAATGCGAAGGGCATTTCAACGCCTTTCTGACACTTTCCTTCAAACAAGAAGTCAGTTTAAGATGTTATATAACCATTATGTACCATAACTAGATGACAGGATTATTTTTTCTTATGTATCATTTCACATGATCTGTTTTGGTATAAAATCACAATTAAAGAGTTGTTGCTTTGTTTAAGATCTAAGTATAACTTAAATAAAAAGTCTTTTCAATAAACAGTTTCCTTTTAATTAACTTGTTTTCTGTAACTATAAAGAAAAAGTAATTGTATGTAATTCACAATAGACTTGAATTTGAATAAGGTCAATGTTATGTCAGTGTGGATAGCTGTGAATTCACTTTTAAAATTTGTAGGGATTCCAAAGGTAAATCATTTTCCAGGTTCCTGTCTGTGCAATTTTGAACTGTGAACAATAATGTAAATATGAAGCTGTGTGCACATAATATTAGCCATTTCATGTAACAAGACAGGATATTGCAATTTGTAATGAGAAACAAAGAAAATGCTTATTAGGCCAAAAGTAAATAATTATCCATTCCAAATCACACAGGAAATTCTCTCCAAAACATTGAGAGATAACATAACATTTCTGACAATAGTTCAAATTATATATTATCAGATAGATGGATGCACAATGAAAAATGAATTGGAAAGAATATGAAAGAAAACAGTCAGAATATAATTTGAGACATTATATGGGATATTTCCTGTCTGCCTGCTTGAGCTAACCACAAAAAACTTCAGTCATTATTGTCTGTGAATCAAGATTAGAATCTGAAACCTCCTGAACATAAATCAGAAGTAACACATACTGAAACACCGAGTTTGGTAGTTAATGGTGTGATGAAGATATACAGATTCTCCATTCAGAGTCAGAAAACTCCATTTATTCTTGTACTGTTGTAGCTATATCAACCACAATCACATTCTTAATAAACAATTAAGAAAAATACAGGTATTTCAGAGCTATTTTGTCTCACATAAACGACATTTTAAGATAAAACTGGCACACAATATACTTGTTGTAGAATTTAAAAAAGTTTTCTAAAATAGAATTTTCATATATAATTGAGGAAATAGTAATATATGAAGCTGAATATAGGCTGTATGGCCCTCAGGATGGATGGTTAAAAACATGGGTCCACAAATTTTCTAAAAATCTAGGAGCCACTTCCAAATTCTGTGGACCAGGTTGACATGAAGTTCCATAGTGATAAACCACAGGTCTGGAATGACCTGTGAACCTAAGTTGCCTTGTGCTTTCTCCTTGGTGCATATTAACTCAATGTGTATTTTTTGTATAATGGGGGGAAAAACTAAACAATTATACTGAAAATATTAGATGCCACTGTACAAAATTTTTTCATGTGTGACAAGGAAATTCTGTACCCCTTTTTCAGAAGTGTCCATGATTATGCTTGTTAATTCATTATAGCTGAAAGAAGATAGAAGTTCAATGCGTAACTCCAGCTATTTCGGTTGTCTGTGAATGCTATTCTTCACATTTAGCATTCACTCCAAACAGGTAGCAGAAATATATAGACAATTTTCCACTAACTAACTATATGAACCAGACCCCTTGAAAATCCAGCAGTTCCTCACCTAGTCAAAACATTCCTTACATTTTACAGAACTTCAGCCTTCACTACCATGTTAAAACAGCCCACTGCTGGCCTCCACCCTGAGTCAGTTGAATTACAATTTTTGGTTTCTTGCAAATGCTTATTCCCATCCAGCACTTTGAAAATATCTTACCCCCATACTTCCAAATCTATTTCACTGTAAATGTAAATTTGAAAATATGGAAGAAGAAAGTGGAAATTTTCTATTATTGTTCCTGATTAAATATTGCAATATTCATCACACATTTCGGAGTATAGTAAATATATTTCACATTCTAATTTTGCAAAATCTGTAACATGTTATAAACCATTACATTAAATTTTATTGAAGGTTAGTTTTTTCTCCTTTCTATGAATAAGCATAATAATTTTCCTGTGACAGCTATGGACAACAGTTTTATCAAAATGTGTAACTAAAACTAAGGTCTTGCTTACCTGATAATGTTTTTAAAGTAGCAAAATTATATATCCAACATTATAGAATGATAATTGTCCCAGTACAAGCCACAAAGTGCCACAAAGCATTAGAGTACTTATGGTAATGTGTAAGTGTTTGTACATGGCAAATGCAGTAGATCATACATGTGTGAAATTACAACATGGGAAAAGGCACTAAAGAGAGTTTACTTTTTGAATGTTAATAATTAACAAACTGAACAAGAATATTATCTAAATCCATGTGGTACCAATGACACACTTATGGAAAGTGAATAACCAATAAATCATATCAATCATCCTGTCTGGAATAACGGTGAACCTAAGAAATACCAAAACCATCCTGTTGTTACTGACTTTTAGGTTTCAACACGCCTAATAAGGTCAAATTCTAAAATGTAACTTAAGCTTGAACTACAATACCAATGTATTTTATGGGATGTTATCACTTCTGCAGTGAACAGTGACTGGGCACAACTCTTCTCTAATGTAAGAGGTAAGTAACTTTTGCATACAGAAATATTTTGCAAAATGGGACAATATAATTATGCAGGCATTCTTGTAGGTACTTCATGCAATGTGCAGTATTGCTTATTCTGCCATCCCTGATTAAAGTTTCTCTTCCATGGATATCCTAGATTTTGACATACAGCAGTTTTGTGTAGTGTGAATGCTTGAGAACTAAGTTAAAATCATTTGGTTGCTCAGGTGGGAGGTACAAAAGGTAATCATGCCAGTGTGGTCCACACATTCAGACTGGTAATGGCCTCAATGTACAAAGAAGCTGTACACATTAACATTTCTCTTCACAATCACTCTTAGTGAATTACTGAAGTTACCATGAAGCAAGCTTATGCATTATGTGCTAGCTGACCATAACCCTGAACCCCTAACACAGCATTTCATTTTATATTCAGCCAGTCGCATTATGTCTTGTACTGAAACTCCATATGAAGGAGCACATTGGAACAGTAAATGTTCACCTAAAATAGTTACATGTGAATTGAAAATGTGACAAAATTGAAGATCCCCATACAAATTTCTGAATGTTCTAAACAGGAAATATAAACAGAAAAACTCTTCATACACACACACAAACAAATTAGGAGACAGATCATCTTTATTGGAAAAAGAAGAGTCAAATAAAAATTCTGAGTGCTCACAAAACAGAAACTGAATCAATGCTAGGCTTTAGCATTCTCCTCAAAAATGTCAGCAGAAAATGCAAAAACACCCAAAACTAAAACAAAGACATGTCTCTCTCTTGCCTGAATGAGTTTTAGGCAGCTATTAGTCAACCACTATATATTTTTCCACACAGCTTTGTCCATAATCTTGTATATTCTTTTGAAGAGAATATATGTTAGTTCTTCCCTATAAATTCTATCCAGCTTTGTAAAGGCTCTCACTTTACATGGAAACTTTCAACTTTGTAGTCAGCTTCTGTCTGCCAACTGATCCAATTTCGTTATCATTATCACATAAATGTGTACAGATGCATTAAATTTGTAATTTTGTATCTTTTTTAGTTTCATCCTTCATATTTTCAACTAATGGTTTTGGAATGTATGCAGATTTTTGTGTGTGTAGTTACCAATTTGTAGCATGTGTCACCACCCTATGTGCCACAATGCACCATGTGTTCTTTGATTATCAGTTACATATTTTATCTTCAGCAATTTCTCCTTGTGGCCACAACTTTGGATGGATTTCTCTGTTACATGATTCACAGGTGGATAAAATTATAATACAAGTTTCTGACATTTATCATGTTTATTATAAAATAATATTTGGTTCACACCCCCCAACTTTTCCCGCTACGGGGCTCACCCCCCGACCCCCACCACGACTTCTCCCTAGAAGC
>Ga0123352_10006588_pt1 | contig 17795 bp, 9 predicted proteins | sample TergutLab28metaG_FD_89700 | JGI IMG/M metagenome (GOLD analysis project Ga0123352, IMG submission 89700) | Labiotermes labralis P1 segment gut microbial communities from Petit-Saut dam, French Guiana - Lab288 P1 | ecosystem: Host-associated > Arthropoda: Insects > Digestive system > Gut ... | reverse complement strand
TATGGTCGTGTGTGTATGTGTATGCCGTGTGTATATGTGTATGGTCGTGTGTGTATGTGTATGGTCGTGTGTGTATGTGTATGGTCGTGTGTGTATGTGTATGCCGTGTGTATATGTGTATGGTCGTGTGTGTATGTGTATGGTCGTGTGTGTATGTGTATGCCGTGTGTATATGTGTATGGTCGTGTGTGTATGTGTATGCCGTGTGTATATGTGTATGCCGTGGTGTTTGATTTGTATCTAATTCGTATGTCTGTCAGATCTGGTGTATTATGCCCCCTTTAAGGGATGTGTGTGGTGTAGGTGTCATTAGGTGCTTCCAGTGAGGAGTGTGCAGGTGATGGGTGGGATGGGTACATAGGACGCAATTCGATGGCGGTACTCCGATATATCCCTATGTGGAAATGGCCCGAATGTACTTAAGTACTTAACCTACGACCCGAAAGCACGCCGGTGTCTGACTAATCTTTATTTGTTGCTTTTTTTAATTCCTTCAAATGACATTCAAGAGCGAACTTCGAAAATGATTTACGTTCCGCGCACTCGGCCAGAAATTGACGCCGACCACCCAGCTACCCAAGTATGACTCTACCAACACGTGTTCAGGACGTCCTGCTTAGCTGCAGTCCTGCCACACCTCCGTCTCAGTTTAATTCACGATGTTGGTACAACCGCATCATCACATCAGCTGTGTGGCTTTACAAGAGGGTAGTCTACTGTAGGTGCAGACGAAACGTATCTGCTGTAGTGCTGAGAGAGCAGTCGCGGACACGTGACATGGGGCGGTGTTCAAACTCACTGCTTGGGTTGCACTAAGAATCATTCCCCGGAACGATATATCACAGTACGGAATGTCACAACGGAGCTGTACAGATTGTTTAACCCAACACAAATACCAGAAAATACGGAAAAATAAAGATCTTAAAGCAAAAAATACGAAAAGACAAATTGGGAGATTTAGGAATGGATCGTAGGTAAATTATAAAAATGGCGACAAAGCAATAAGTTGTAAGGGAATGCAATTAATTAAACCGGCTCAGGACAGTGTCTAGTGTGAGGGTCTCCGAATGTTTCATGGCAAAGGGCCACATCGGTTTTTGTGGGCTGTTTCGCGGGCCGCACGTGGATAATTAACAATAAGTGGCGTACCTAACTGCCTGAATTGCTGTGTAATTTTATAGTATATATGTAATTTACAAATGTGGTCGTGGGCCGCGGTTTGGAAATCCAAGGACTATTGAATTTGGCAATGAACCTCAGGGCTATATAAAGTTCAGGGACACTGAAAAGCAAAGCGACTACCAGCTTCTTGAGAAGGACTGTGTTCCTAGGAGTTACGAGGATGTGAGTAATGCTATATGGAGTGTAATAAGAAATTACAGTGTTATTATTAAAGATGAAATGGGAAAGAATAAAAGGAAATAGGTTTACTTGAAGGAATTACACAGAAATTCCTTGGAAGACATAAGGAGAGGCACATAAATTATCAGTAAATGTAGACAGAAATTTGATCCCGAAATCAATCGATACGGAGCAGAAAAAGCAACAACTTCACAGCAGTGTGAAGCTAAACACGACCAATTCCCAGGCCCAAAACACATCGTACTGCAGGGACGTACATTCGAGAGGCACACAATGAGATGTCTTCTTCAGGACACTCACTAGCTCTACCTGGAAGACGATCGTCTCGTTCGGTGACGTAGCCCAGCCACCACCGTTATTAAATACCTTCGTTTTAAATAAACCATGACCATGCGTTAAGCTGACTAGATAAGGTAACGACACCAAAAGATGTATCGTTTAAGAGAATCTTATGTTATAAACACAATACGTCTGCTACACGTTTCGACGCTCTAATGGCCATCCTCAGGGAGGTGCACTCCAAAGGATACATTACAAAAGTTTTTGAATCAAAAGAGCAGCCGAAACATGTAGGAGGCATATTATGTTCCTAATAAATATAATATAAGATGCTCTTAAACGTTGATTAAGCAATTGCTGGTTTCGTTACCGTATCTCAGTATCGCAAGACTGTGTGAGTACGGTGGTGATGCTGAATATCATTAACGAGTTCTGCTTAGACATAAGTAAAAAGTTACTTTTCGTACACTTCTGTGGCCGTCTTAATGTTCTGAAACGTTCAATTTTAACAATGTCAATAAAAACAGTAGTGTTTGTTTAATTAATTCAAATTAATTGTCGCTTATCATTAACGTCAGTTACTAATTCAACACCACACGGAAAATGTGAAAATTATTTTGCTAAATAGCACCTAGGACGAAAAGAGCTGGTGGCGGTGGGGAAAAAGGGGTGCTAAAACCATAAACCTCTCTTTGAACCAGGCCCTGACTACAATTTAGCATCATAATGTGAGCTGGGCTCATGAAGTGTTACAGGATTTAATGGGAGTTTATTAGCCTCGTCTATGAAGTTTAGGAACATATATTGGATTTGTTAGTAAGAATGAAAGATGACCAATTAGCACGACAGGTAGCCATTTGCGGGGTACGTGTACGCCATTAATATTTTAATATAACGCTCAAGGGATGCTATATAATGCATGCAAATGTGCTGAACAGTGGAAGTGGTTATGCTTGAAGGCGTAAAGCGGCGAAGGGTCGTTTCACAGTTCACAGCGTAAAGTCACCGGGTACGACGTGAATGTAATGGGTACAGGAACCCGAGATCCCAGGTTCGAGCCTCGTTGCTGACATTTTCGTTTAATGTTACAGAATTCTCCTGGCCTTATATGAGACTTGAGTCCAGTTGCTTTGTTGACACAGGTGTTACTGTTAATTCGCACGGTGGGACCTGGCGCATATGTCCATCAGTGACATCCTGCAGGTTGAAACAGATATACAGTCAAAACTCGAAACAGCGCCACTGTGTTCGCCGCAATTTGTGGCGACATATCGAGGGTGGCGGTAGATTGAAATTATTTATAATAGGGAATTTATGTCCAACCATCATGGGCGCTAAATACGAGTGACCATGTATCAGGGATTATAATATTGCGGTTTAACTGCATCGGTACCAACCAGCACTATCTGCATGATCAGTTTCAAGTAGAATCAATAATATCACATGCAGAAGAACAGATTTATAGAATACGGTACCTTTAAATGCATTATATCACTGCGGCGGAAAGTTATTCATCAATTCTACGGAAATCTATCTCACTTTAAAAATCGCGACTTCGCGAGAAAAGGGACAGAAGGCAAAACTGGAACATTTTAGAGAAAATAAAGAAGAAAACTGCCAACAGATAATGTCTTAAATATAGCCCGAAAACCAAAGTTGAGACGTGTCAGTTTGTAGATTCAGTAAATCTGCAAGACTTTGCACCTCGGCATATTCTGTGCAGACGTTTCATGCAAGGGAAAATGAACGTTTCTGAATTGGATTATCTTCAGGCGAACGTGAGATAGCATTCCTTTCTTCGTTTCCAGAAGGTCCCACGATCAACACGCGGCCGCAATTGGAAATCCTGACTGAAAATTTCGTGCGCTTTCTCAGTTCCTGCAGATAGCACATGCACTGATCGAAAAGTAATTTAGGACACAAACGCTTCCTTCCCCTTAAGTTACTTGACAATTCATAACTGATTAATCATCTATCATTTGAAGTTACATAACCTGATACTATCGTTAAAATAACAATCCATAAACACGAAGACAAAACGCAAGGATTCATTAATTAGGAACCCTGCCCTCATTCTGGGAGGTGCCTGCTTTTTATTCTCAGAACGGACACGGCACACCTGACAGGGTTTCTTCGCTGTCCACAGTTCCCGCACGCAATTCTGCAGTAACAATACTGACCTTCGCCGATTCAGGTGGTCGTGCGGTCCAAGGCGTGGGTCTGCGGCCGCGCACATTTTGGGACTGCTGGTTCCAAACCCGCCGGGGTATGACAGCCTGTCTCTTACCATTGTTGTGTGTTGTCGGGTAAAGTTCTCTGATCACCTGTCCAGAAGAATCCTACCAAGTGTTGTGTGTGTGTGTGGGTGTGTATCACTGCCTGTGATCAAGTGAAACCATAACCTTCTACACCTACAGAGAAAAGGTAGAAGAAGGCAGACTAAGCAAGAAAAGTAAGAATGTACCTTCCGGAACGCCATGACCGATTCCATCTACACCTTTCCCAATTAATCATTCAATACCGTCCTATCATTCGACGCTACACAACCTACACAGCTGAAAAGCGTCAGTGGGGATTGTTAAATCTCCAAATGACGCACTGTGGAAATTGCTTAATCTTTCATAACCTATCTGTACCTACAGGCATCGCAAGGTTTAACAATGATAAAATCTACATTCTCCCCATAAAGCGTATTTATGTGTTTCATATTATCATCACAAGAAATATCTAATACTACTCTACACAGCATTAGACGAGTGGTCTCTGTAATGGAAACGGATTGCGTTTTCTGTGAGGTGGAAACTGAAGTCGTAAATGTAACTCAGACAATTTACAGTCTAAAACAAATATATCTCTGTCATGCTATGTAATACAGATAATGCACTGTACAGTAGAAGACATGTAACCACGTGTGCAGGAAAGACGCGGGCAGGCCCGCTCAACTCCGGAGACTATGAAAATGAGAAAACGACTATTGACCGTTTCCCTGGTAAAGTCGAGACAAAACGCCGAAGCAATTTTGAAAAATTAAAAGCTGTTTACTTATGAAGACATGCATTATATTACTAATTCATTCCGGAACAAGACCGGCAGTGTACGTATACCCTAACACTGAAGCGCGTACGCCTAACCATTGTTCGTTGAAAGAGCTGTAAGTATTCATTGTTTAAACTGTGTGTCTTTAGCATTAGGTAACCAGCATGCAAAGCGCATGCGCCATATTATCATCTGTGGCCTGTCTGGCTGCACCGTATTTTTCCACATTATCTCATAAAGAGCACGATTTTTTAAAAAAAGTTATATGGCATACAATATGTTCTCTACAATTTTTGTCTGATACATTTCTCATTCTAAGAAGAAGTCAGTAAGATATTATCAAATATGTACAGTACAGCACAGGACAGGACAGGACAGGACAGCACAGCACACCATAGCACAGCTCAGTTCAGTACAGTACAGTACAGTACAGTACAGTACAGTTCAGTACACATGTATTCGGAAGGTCCTGTGACCGGCCACCACGACAGATGTTTGCTTGGTCTGCCTACGCCTTAAAGCAAACACTGTGACGGTTCCCAATTTCCAACTTGATACTGCACGCTTCTCATTCGGCCCTCACAATTTGAATACACCGAAATTAATTCTTGCTTTCAAGACAACAGAATTATTTTACAAAATTATGCACTTTACATTAACCCATATCCTACTAATGTGATAATATGGTGAGCTCCTAATAATGCAAACAGATGGCAGATGGGATTTAATTCTGCGTTTAGAGGGTTAACCAGTAACGGCCCGTATTTCATGCCCCTACTTTTCACCACCTTCTCTTAATTTCCATGCTACTCCTATCAGAAGGACAAGCGGGGAAGGCATAAGAACTTCTAGCAAAGTTATGCCGTTTCTCCCACCGCCGAATTAAGTGTCTCTCATTTGTCCCTGGTCTTTCCCTTTCGTCCAACCTTCTACATCTTACATCTCTCTCTTTATCTCTCTAGCCAGTCATGAAAGGTGAAAAATATAAAGTGAACCCGTTACAGGCCCGGTGTGGCCCAGAGGATGGGTAGAGGTATAGCTCTACTATTCCATGACCGCGGCACCAGAAGGGGGTGAGTGGTCAGCAGCACGCCCCGGCCGCACTTTACCCACGGGAAAGACACGGTACCCATTGTACAGGAGTCTGGGTGGGCCCCAGGGTCGTCTGGACGGGCGGGAAATCTCGTCCCCACCGGGATTCGATCCCGGACCGTCCAGCCCGTAGCTCATAGCCAGTCATAAAGGTGTTAAAATATATGTGAGAAAGACCAACGAGATGCACACTTTTCTTAATAATTCATTTCACTTAATTTATCCTCGATATGTTTCGAACACATAATTGTTCATCATCAGCAGTTCTGTACAAGCAACTTACAGTATCATTCGTATCGTCTCAACGACAAGTGTTCTCTTAATACGTTGTAAAATACTGTAAGCTGCTTGTACAGAACTTCTGATGATGAACAATTATTTGTTCGAAACATGTCGAGGATAAATTAAGTGAAATAAATGATAAAGAAATGTGTGCATCTTGCTGGTCTTTCTCTCGTATGTGAATCACGATACACGGCTCAGAGAATATAAAGTGTTAAAATATATATTATATTACTGTGATGCATAACATTTATTAAAAGTTCCAATCAATGCACCTCGGTTGTACGAGTGTAATTTTGTTATATGGGGACCACCGACGTGTGATTTTGAAGGCGACTATAGACGGGTGACCGCAAACAACATTTGTCAAACCTAGATGAGATCCGCCCTCTTCTGGGCTGTTACTCGGCGTACATTGGTGGTTAGTTACCACCGTTCGGGACAAGCCAACTACCAACTGCAGCTGCTTTACATACCAAAGGGCGAAGATCCTACTGACATCGCGGCGGAACTCAGAAATCACGCTGTCATACGTACTTCAAAATTCCGATTCATTGCACGGACTGTACTGCTCATTATGTCGTCATTTGCATTACATTCGCTCAAAAAGGTAGAATTATTAATTGGTTATTATTGGTGTGCACACTTTTGAAGATCTAAACAAATCCAACGAACTAATAAAATGAGATTATTTTAAACACTAATTAAACCAGTACTGTGTTATGGACGTGTAACCTGACCCTAACGCATGTGACAGAACAAATGCTGTGTACATTTGAAAGGAAAATATTGGGAATACTTTATGGCTCAATACAAGATAAAGGGCGCTGGCGTCCTGGATGGAATAGCGAAACTTTTAATATGTACAAAGATCTCCAGATCGTAGACGATATGAAAATTAGAAGACTAGGATGGGCGCGTCATGTTGTAAGAATGGCAGATGAAAGGATCCAAAAAAAAAAGGTTCTTAATGGGGAATTTCATAATACAAGGCCAGTAGGAAAACCACGAACAAGATGGGAGGACGTCATCAGAAGGGACACACCGGAGATCCTAGGAATACGAGGATGGAGGAGACGGGCAGAAGACAGAGAAAAACTGGAGACGTCTTCTGAGGGAAGCCAGGGCCCAAAAGGGGCTGTAGCGTCACAGGTAGGTGTATGGAAGGATGATTCTGAAGAACCTTTACCACAAAATTTCAGGACCCGGAATAGACTGATCCCAGTTCTGGCAATGCCTCACAAAGATACACAGCATTCTTAGCAAGTGCTGCCAGTCGGTAAATTAATACTTTTAACGCCAGTGTCCACGGTCTGACTAAACCATGGGACCGACAGACAGACAAACTGCATTTGGTCCATCGAAACGTGCGAAATTGCTGTTACGATGAGAGTTAACTTCTCCGTATTCGAAACCTATGGGACTCGGGCTTTATTTGGCGTTAAGACAAATGTGCTCTGTGCTTCCACTATTCAAAGAGTAATGAGAAAAATCCCGGGTTAATTACGCCGGCCCACATCACACTCACGGTCCAGTAGATTCTTTTCCCTGACCGTAAATTCGAATACACTTCACACGTTTCCTTCTGTCTTTAATTCGTTTCTATCACTTGAGGCGTTGCAAATCGAGGCCCCTTTGACTTATACATCTAATTAATCCTACAGACCCCTTCATTTCGGTAAAATATTTGCTTACTGTGATGTGCAACTTGTGCGCTTTCTGTAGCGGCTGGACACAGGTAGTAGGTGCCTGACAGTGCTTAGGGCAGTACGTACAGCTAAGAGAGTAACAAATACAGGGGTGCTGATAAGTCCTTAGTTCGACCAGGAAGGAAACGAGCTACATTCCCGTATTTTATGGAACTTGGAGGTTTATTACCACATTCACAAGAGTTCATCACCTGTCTCTACCCTAACCAAATCAATCCATTCTTCTGCCCATCACACTTTTAAGAGGCGCAGCTTGTTCCCTTCCTGGTCGGGCTAAGGACTTATCAGCACCACGGTAAAGTTCATCCTAGGCCCCCACCGTGATAATTAACAGTATCAAGTACGAAATGGAACAAATATCGTAATGAATAGGTTCATAAATTTGTACCCTCAATAGAACATAGTTATGGTGATGACATCAAAGACCGTTAGATCGACAGGAGATATAGCACGAATGGGGAAAACAGTAAAAGCGTGCACAGATTTTTAAAAGCAAAAGTTAAGAGGTGACAACTTGAGGACTTAAACCACAGACGGAGTATAAGTTATAAGGGAATGGAAGAAGAAGAAGAAGAAGAAGAAGAAGAAGAAGTAGGTTTTACTGGTGTGAAATGAATTCAACTGGGTCAGCATCGAGTGCAACAAATTTGTGAATACAATGACGGGCTTTTGGGTTCAAAAAGGGGGAGGGAACGATCTGACCAGATGAGACAATATTGACTTTCCAAGAAAGCCGCAATTACATGGGCAATTAAAAGGTCTATTATCTTTCTAAATGGTATTTTTTGTTGAATAAGACTCGAGTTATTAATTTAATGTTAGGCTTAGAGGCTTTAACTTTTTTGCTGTGTCGCAAAAGCCCAAATCGGGCGTAGGTCGCTTCAGTCTTAAGGTTTCTAAATCACGCACGCACGCGCGAACGAGCTCAGCCCGTCGCAGAGGCCGCTACCTACAGCAACCACAAAACAGTATATGCATGCTCCAACGGGATTCGAACCTGCGATCCCAGCAATCAAGCGGCTGTAGACCCCACGGCTTCCGGGATCATTTTGGCAGTTAAGCTCGGCGGCTGTCAAGTAAAGACTGTCACGGCCACATTCAATGGGCCTAACACAGTGCTACTGCAATGTAACGTCACCCTCACTTTGTTCATTCCCCAACACAACACAGCCGCTGTACACAAAAGGACATCAATAATACTGCTCCTGCGTTCCCGTGAATAACACGACCTCAGCAGCATTCTACAAAATTATGATGTGCAAATGTATTTATTTGGGTTCAGTGTAAAAGCAGAGCATGTTATCAGGTACGGTCGCAAAATTGCGAAAAGCAACTATTAGCTTTTGTCTGTCTGTCCGTCCGAAAGGAACAACTGAACGGATTTTCATTGAATTTGATATCTGAGCGTCTTTCGAAAATATGCCGAGAAAATTCAAGTTTCATTAAAATCTGACAAGAATAGCGGGTACTTTACAGGAGCGACCGATGTACATTTATGATAGTAACTCATTCAATTCTTCTTAGGACGAAAAATGTTTCAGACAAAGGTTGTAGAGAAAATCAAAACACATTTTATGGTCAAAAGTTTTTTTTTTTAAAAAAAAAGTACCGTTTATGAAATTATGTGCAAAAATATGGTAGGGCGGGGCAGGCCACAGATGACAATATGGCGCATGCGCTTTGCGTGCTGGATAACTAAGGCTACAGACACATACACAGGATATGTAATACCCATTGCTTTTCCATTGCAGCAATGGTTACTTGAACGCACCTCAAAGCTACGTTTACGTATATTGCGTGTCTCGTGTTTATTAGCGCGTGGTTGTTCTTATTGTGACGTGCTTCACATTGAAGGGAAATAAAACAAGACAGGCAATGGGGCGTTCGTGCAGCCATTGTTACAGTGGAAAAGCAATGAGTATTACACAACCTGTTTGTGCATTTGTAGGTTAGGCATCTCGCATGCACTGCGCATGCGCCATATTATCATCTGTGGCCTGCCCCGCTCTACAATATTTTTCCACATTATCTCATAGAGGGCACAATTTTAGAAAAAACGTTAAAGATCATTAAATGTCTGCTTTCAGTTTCTTTACAACTGTTGTCCGAAATATTCTTTCATTCTAAGAAGAAATGAGCGAGATATGATAGAAAATGTATATTGGTCTTAATGAAAGTGCTCGTTATTCTTGCCCGATTTTAATAAAACTTGCATTTTATCGACAAATTTTCGAAAGATAATCAAATATCAAATTTCAAGAAAATCCGTCCAGTGCGAGCCGAGTTGTTCCATGCGGACGGACGGACGGACGGACAGACATGACGAAGCTAACATTCGCTTTTCGCAATTTTGCGAACGAGCCTTAAAAGCACAGGACACGCGGTCTGCAGTTGCCCTGCAGCGAAGTACTGATTTCACTGTTCACATGAACAACGCCAAGCTGTTCACTTCACGATATTATGTAACCCTCCCATGTATGGACGTCCGAGCGACCTGTTAATAAATATCAGTCACACGTCTCGAGTTACTGTATTTACCGTACGGTCTGAAGATCCTTACATCCGCCATTTTGGATGTATGATTTACACCAGACAATAGTGTACTGCGTCTTGACACCGTGTACACTTGTATGGAGACAGCGACGTTTCGGCCACAGGACGTACAGATGGGTTGCAAGGAATGTGACAAATCAATACAACTAAGTTAATCAGGCTCAAAGTAGAAATAATGACTACATTCCTTACAGTCTGTCCGAAGTTCAGTTTTTATTTTCCGGTTTTGACATTTTTTCAATAACACAAGCATTTACAGACGGGGTAACTCTGCCGAATAGTCTGCAACAATAACAATACCGAGAGAGACCTTGGGGTTGGCGAACGGCGGGCAGGGAAATGGCTTAAGAATCCGGCGAGAAGCGAGATTGTAGATGGGACATGGGAGAAACTGACAACCACGTCAACGGCACACAGAATAGAGGGTACGTCGCTGGTTCTACTGCAGATACATTGCAGGAGATTAAATCATCCTCGACGCCAACTGCAACATGCCACCTCGACCGCACCGGTGACTGTCAGGCCTAATTACAGTGATACAATAATATGAACAGCCAACTAGATGCAACAATAATAATTTTATTGATAATTTCAATCAGCTCAACATGTTTCGGGCGATATTTTCGCCCATCCTCAGGAGCACTAGACTGTGTTTACAGCTTACCACAAGCTGTAAACACAGTCTAGTGTTCCTGGGGATGGGCGAAAATATCGCCCGAAACATGTTGAGCTGATTGAAATTATTAATAAAATTATTATTGTTGCATCTAGTTGACCGTTTATATTATTATATCAGTGATGTACGGTCACACAAACATCAAATCTAATTATAGTACCCTCGCAGATTTCTTTGTCCCAAGCAGCCTGTCACAGCGACTCTAATTTGCGCCATTGACATTTCGTAGTTCTTCTTTCAGGCAGTAAGTTACTCGTACAGCAGGGTGACCGCGTCTCCGCACCAGGACGAGGAGGACCTCCTTCACGATCTCGATCCGCCGAGTTCAAACCAATAAATTTCACGCATGTACTTATCAAAGACAGGCAGTGTACGTATAACGTAAAAATTGAGGCTCGTTCCAGTAACCATTGTTGCAGCGGAGAAGCAATAAGTATGACCTATTCTGAGTGTTTGTCTGTAGCCTTAGTTATCCAGCTTGCGAGGCGCATGCGCCGTACTATATTGTAATGTGTGGCTTGTCTGGCAATACCATATTTCCCCACATTATCTCACAAACGGCACGATCTTCGGGAAAAAAGTACAAATAAAAAACGCGTGTTGTGGTTTTTACTACAACTTTCGTTGGAAATATTTCTCGTTCTAAGAACTGAGAAAGACATTATCATAAATGTGAACATGTCTTCATGTAATGTGCCCACTCTTCTTGTAAGATTTTAATGAAACTTGAATTTTCTCCGCAGAATTTCGAAAAATACTCAAATGTCAAGTTTCATGAAAATTAGTTTAATGGGAACCGAGTTATTACATACGGACGGACAGTGAGACATGAAGCCAATAGTCTCTTTTCGCAATTCTGCGCAAGCGCCAACAATGACGCTACTTCCTCTACGACAATACACCGCCATTTTCGGAGAAAAAATTTGCACTTTCTACCTACGCATTTTGTATCTCGTTTAAAAGTGGTAAGGTGTTTTACCACAATGTTATGAACAGCAAACTGTCAATGTAGCACATAAAATTCCTGACTTATAAATGGGAATAACTGATGCAGGTTAGTAATAGTCTCTTCCACTTTGTGCGGTACTGTACACAGACCACTCCAGGCTCAGACCTCATGCTATTCACGTTTACAAATCTTGTACATAGACAACTGGTAGGACTCCTTGGGCAAGGGATCGGCCAGATCGGACAGATGGTTTGGGCACTGACGGCCACGAGGATATGACAAGGCGATATTGGAAAATCTGTCTTGGAAGCAATCGACAAATATTCTGCACAATATTTCCGACCTTAACAAGATATTTTCAAGCATAATTACAACCATATTTTTTATGCACCATATTTAGTGTATTAAAACACGCTGACGTGTGATTTGGGACCGTGTAGAAAAGGTTTATCACTAAACAAATGGAGTTCTGCAAATTCTTTTCAACGCGAATGTAAACAAGTTTTCAATGTAATTCCATTAATTAATTTGATAAACAAAACATCCCAACAGACACATTCGACCTCCCAATTACACCTCTCCTCTATACATTTCGTGAAAACAGCCCGTGACGGATCAGATTCTGACGTCTGTATCACAGTGGACTGCGGTGCCGGAGAAATATCCTTTACAAAAATCCACAGCTCACAGGCCGGTGTGAAAACGCGATTTCTTACACGTTTCGTATAATTTCATTAACAACTCGTACTTCACAATCATGTTTCCATTTCAGCTAATGTAATATTCTCACGGAAGGATTATATCAACAGACGATCAAATTAAAAGCTCAGTTCCATTACAAGTGATGAATAGAGTTACAAATCCCGTCAAATTTCTCCCCAACGCAAAATAATATTACGATACAAACTCAACACACAGCTGGATAGCAGAATGACATCAAACCCTTGTATAATTCGAACTACAGTAAACAAGCGAGAAGAAGAGACTACAAAGCCACAGAAATAATAAGGCAAGATTGTGGCCAACTAGTGGATTATAAAACATCTTCAGCAACTGTAGTCTTCACGGAGCGAGATACAACGTGACAGGCTTCACGTTTAAGAGCAGGACTTTCCCCCGAATGCCTTCCGTTTTCCCCTTCTATTACACACTCCGCAACTGCTGCATACTCACCTCTAACCGCCATTTAAGTTGCGAGAAACCTTGTCTTTTAAGATGGGGCTCCATATGCCAGTGGCAATGGGATGGTCACACAGTACAAGCTACAAAATGTATCGCATCATTTCAGGAAAAGAAAGAAAACGCACGAGCCCCAGTAGTGAAATATAGTTCCCGCTTTGGATAAAGACACTTCTGAACTGCGGTGGTTGATGTGGGGATGGCTGTGAATGGTCCATTTCAATCCGTGAATGGTGAGGTGATCGGGTCGGTCTATAGAGCGTTCGTTATTTGGAAGCCACTGTATGTCCGAGAATCGAATTCGGTATCTCTCCGCACACAAAGTAGGAGTAGAAGCCACCGCGCTGGGACGTCGCCTAATTCTGTTCATAAGATTAGAAACAATTTGTATTTATACACTGCAGTAACACTCGGCGGTCCGCGAATTACTCGACCACGCCATTATTTAGGGTCCAAGGAGGGAGAAAGGTACATATTGAGGCAACATCACGCAGCTGCACAAACTGACTATCACCGTCAAATCCACACAAAAAAACACAAGAAAGTTTATAGTGTTGTTTTTGTGTGGATTTGACTTTGAAAACGATATATGTTGATGACTGACGGTCCAGTAAAATTTACTTAACTAACGAACAAACTCCATGGAGAAGAGTCCTTCTTGCGCAGCTAACAGATCCACAGCCATTCAAGAAATTCCCCGCATTTTATGGAACTCAAAGGTTCGTTACCACATCCACAACAGCCCGCCACCTGTCCCTATACCCAGCCACAGCAATCTAGTCCGTGCTTCCCCATCCACCTTCTTGAAGACACATTTTAATAATATCCTCCCACCTATGCCTAGGTCTTCCAAGTACTTTTCCTCAGGTTTCCTCAACAAAACACAGTATGCACCTCTCTTCTCACCACACGTGCTATATTCCCCGCCCATCTCATTCTTCTTGATTTTATCACCAGAACATCTGGTCAGTACAGATCATAAAGTTCCTTGTTATGTAGTCTTCTCCACTCCCTTATTATCTCGTCTTTCTTAGGCCCAAATAACTCCATCGGCACCCTCTCGAACACACGTAGCCTACGTTCTGAGGGGTTACCTGACGGTGTAACTTGTCACTCGATTAGGTCCACGGATGATGATGATGATGATGATGATAATAATAATAATAATAATAATAAAGTAGAACAAATATGGAATGTGAAATGTATGATTATACCAGTTACAATTTGGGCCATTGGAATAAAAACAAAAGGTTTAAAAAATTTAGAAGCTGTACCTGGAAGACGTTCAATATATTCACTACAGAGGACGGCTGTACTTGGAACATCTCACATAACACGGAAAGTACTGCAGTCTGAAACTTGAAGCCTGAGCGGTGAGGATCAGCAATGGTTTAAGAGAAGTACAGGAGAGGAAAGGCCTGTGACAAGACACAACAACAACAACTACTACTACCACCACCACCATGACTATAACCAACTCCACTATTACTGCTGCTACTACTACCACCACAACCACCACCACTACTACTACCACCACCACCACCACCATGACTATAACCAACTCCACTAATACTGCTGCTACTACTACCAATACCACCACTACCACCAATAATAATAATAATAGAATTAAGCAGGATATCCAGCGCTCCTGGTCAAATTCGTCCTCGGAACCTCCTATATACTTGTCACAAGCTGTAGTGTTTTTTAAGAATCAATCTGGGATACAAACAATAAAATATAAAGGCGTTTTGCAACGAACACAGGGAATGGCTTGTGAAGACGTGGACTGGCAAATCACAGACTTGCTTACAACACTGCTTGGTGAGTTTCAACTAGATACAATGTATGCCGCTGTCTAAAGCTTAGGGTTACAGCCAATGTAAACTGTATGAATGACATCAATTAGCTAAAGTGACGATGCGTTGACAAAATCACGGAGCACTAATCGACAGATCATGTCATTAGTTGGCCTACATCAGTCATCACCTGGGTACATGGCGTGGGGAGGAGCGGTTACTGCACCTTCACGGCTGTCCTACAGTACCTGAGTGACGAAGACACCGCTCAAAGCATAGCAGGCGGCACTTGTGTAGACCTGCTAACGAGAGGAGGGAGGGGCCAGAGGTTCAAGGACACAACGAGGATATACACTAGCTGTACTCTTGCCAAATACTGCAAGGGCGAATCAAAGACAATCGAGTGGGCGTGGGATGTATGGGAACATGAGACAATTAACCAACCAACCAACGGATCAAACGACCGACCGAACAACCAACTAACCAACGGAATAACTGACCGACCGAGAGAGCAACGAACAAACGAGTCAACGAACTAACCACCCAACCAACCACACAACCGACAGACCGACTGACCAACAAAGCCAACCGAGCGACCGAGTAACCAACAACCCCAACCAACCAACCAACCAACCAATCAACTAACCAACCCTCCCATACACCCACCGACCGACCGGCCAGTCGACCAACTGCCTAGCAACAGGAGCCCGGAAATGTTTGACGCAGCCAATACACGTGATCCTAAGCTACGTCAATGCAACGGAACGTTATCCTACCAGTTCCTCCTACAGCCTCCGTTCAGACGCTATCCAAAAGTTCTGAGGTTCACTGCCTTCCCCATCGCAGCTGCAGACTCCTTCACCGACCTGACAACACCGGTGACCCGCACAAAGCAGGACATTCCTCATTATGTGCGTAACATCTCAAACTGCTCTCTTTTTCTCTTATTCCACCCTATACTTTAAATGCACGGATTTTATTGACTGACTCGGCACTTTTACCATCTCAAGATCACTGCCCCACACCGTTACTTGCAGAGTGAAGAGTTAGCGAGACTCTTATACGTTCTAACTGTACCAACACGTTATCATTTTTGTCACAATTAAATAATGTGTCGTAGTTCGAAACTTCAAATTACGTAACGTTTGAAAATTCAGTTCCTTCCTCAGTTAATGCACACAATTCGAGGCGAGAGTCAGCATGTCACGAAGAACAGCCAAAGAAAACGAAAAAATTACAAGAAAGAAATATATTTTTCCACGCAGTGTCCTGAAGCATTGACGAAAATAACCAAGTTCTGCAGCTGCGTTGGCTGCTGTCGTAGCCACACCTGTTCCTCGACCTTCAACGTCCGTACTGCCGGAAAAACGTGGTGGCATACTTTCAACGGCAAGAAGAGATGATAATCTTTCAGGGCGCTCTAAGACTCTTGCGTGGATTCCGTGCTTGAGAGGGAGCGCTGAGTAGCGGGCTTCTGACTTTGGAACAGGGACGAAATACTGGCCATACTGTCCGAGAATCTTCATAATTTTCCCCAGCACCAAGTCAAATGTCGGGATAATATCTTACAATAAGCGACAAACAAAACTTACCGTCACATCATTGTGAAGCTGTCCGTTCCGTGCATTTTCGTATAGAAACCATATCTTTAATTTTCCAAATAAATGCACATAAACATTTGTATTTTTCACTAAATATCTCTTATACGTTCTCCATGAGGATGGAGCAGTAAGCGCCGAAACACGTAGGAGATATTTAGTAAACAATACAAATATTCAATTGTTTATGTGCATTTAGTTGGAAAAGTAAATACATAATTACTTTCACTTTCTTTCAAATTCAATATTCAATCATAAAACTACTATTCACTGTTATATAAATTACATTGAATTCATAAATAAGCATCAAATATACAAGTAATTTAAACAACACGAGTTCTTTCTCAGTTCAGCCATTATAAGCTAAGCAGCACACATCCTTCACGCGTTCCAATCAAATATTTATCGCAACAGCCTCTTCTGAAACTCCTCCAGTGTGTGCTCTATAGACGTCATGAGAGACTGTTCACACACTGTCCAATGCCTACTAGTACAATACATCACATATCATTAGAACTGACTCGTATCGAACAGAAACGAACACTGTAGCCGATCATTTTTAGTATAGTTGTTTCTTAGGATTGCTGGCGTCAGTTCCGGACGATTCATTGCATGCGTTGTAAGTTAATCCGTCAACGTATATTCACGACCGTTGGCGATAGGTAGGAGGGGAGAGATTTAAATGAGAAAACGTAAGCAGCGGACAACGGACGCTAGCAATCCAGTGCGAATTCAGTCGCGTACGAGTGTGGTGTAGGTGGGAGTACAAAGAAGTGACTGTGTTATTTTAATAAATACGATTTAGTTGTTTAACTTATACAGCACGCCTTTTTTCATTTTATCAACAACAAATTGAGTAAATAAAAAATAATACTTAAAACTATATGTGATTCGGTGAACCACACCCGTTTCTCGAAAGAGGATCACTTACCAGACCGATCGCGTCGGGACAACAAAGTTAGGAAGGGTGATCGTGAAGAACACCGAATACAGAATCAAGATGTCTACAGTCTGGCTAACAGTATTCTTACAAGCGAAGTTTGCAACAAGACAGGCAATGTATGTATAACGTAACAGTGTGGCGCGTTCGCGTAACCATTGTTACTGTAGAAAATCAACGTCTTAAATATTATGTGTGAGAGCATTCTTGTCTTAGTTGTCGGGCAAACAAATCCCATATTATATGCACCATAGTATATTGCCATCTGCGTCCTGTCTGCGCTCTACAATATATTTCCACATTATCTCACAAACGACACGATTTTCGGGGGGGGAGGGGGGGGG
>Ga0123352_10006586_pt1 | contig 17798 bp, 14 predicted proteins | sample TergutLab28metaG_FD_89700 | JGI IMG/M metagenome (GOLD analysis project Ga0123352, IMG submission 89700) | Labiotermes labralis P1 segment gut microbial communities from Petit-Saut dam, French Guiana - Lab288 P1 | ecosystem: Host-associated > Arthropoda: Insects > Digestive system > Gut ... | reverse complement strand
TCAAACTTGTACAAAATTCCAAGCTGCGTTTACTTACTTCGATCAAATTTGCTATTTCTTCCTTCTCTGGGCAATCGTGTATGAATAGTCTGTAAGACACCCCTTCAGCATTCACAAATAATGCTCCAAAACTCATATTTTCAGTCGTTCTAGTAACTATCCTTTAATGAAATAACCGCCACTCAGTACCGGCTAGCTTAAAAAATTCGTTCACAGATGAGAGTTATAGGCATCCAGAGATGCGATTTCAACTCTAATCCCTGACATTAACGTTAAAAAATATGGTTACAGATGAAATCACTCAGAGTGTATATTTACATTAAGCACGGTGACAATAGAACACTGTCAAAAAAATGTTCCTTAGCACGTTTTAATGCTATTTTACAGACATTAAAACTGTTACTAAAGTTCCATACCGGCTGGTCTGCTCTGCTAAAGAGCCCAATGAATGAACTGGAGGATATTCAGTGACAGATCTGCAGTCAGTACTAGTACCAAACTGGAGATTTCAATGAAACTTTCTTGGGCTAGCAGGCACACCAGATGACTGAATGGCGAGTAAACCAAGGTTTCAAGAACCGAATTTAATAACTGTCCAGCAGATGCGACGTATTCAGTTTACTACATTTCTGTTGGCTGCTCTACGTGTATCGGGTGTTGACATGCATCATCAGGAGCTCCTACAACTGTAATTACAGCTTCTGGTATTGATTAGCCGGGTCTACTACCATCCGCTCTCGTTGTTGAGTTGGAACTGCTTCATGTTTATTGTGTGGTAGGTATTCCTTTGTTATGGAACCGTCTCTGTTTTTGTTTTTCCATGTAATTTGCTTCTGCCTCTCATTCTGTGTGATGGGTTTAGTTTATTCTTCAGGCTCGTCTGTTCCCGTTTCAATGTCTTTTGTCGCACGTCAAAGCAGTTCTTCATCTTAAGGGGACTACATTGACTACTCTGCGAAGTATTTGTTGGCATGGAAATACGGGGCAGTGAAGTTTGACGAATTCAGAACCACTGATTACGGTCACAATTTATCCAGTTCATCGAGAATATCGACTAGACACACCACATGGTGTTCATGACTTCGTGGCACAAAACTTTCTGTGATTTGGGAACTTGCTCCAGTAGCACTGATTACGTTACCATATGTAATGTTCCCATCGCTCTTACGTAAAACGTGCTCCGTACCAGATTTGCTTCTTACACGTTGTCAGAGATGTAACTACAAGTAGTAATCCGTGGTACTGGTGTAAACCTAACGCATTGTTGTTTCTCGTGTTATAATATGACTAACAGTGTAAGTTAGATTATCCGTGCTGCAGCTCCCATTTCGTGTGGTTACATTTCTTTAATGCATGTGGTGCAGCGTAATGGTATAGTTGGTGTGCTGTATTTACTTCATGTGGGTCCGTGGTAGTGATGTGTTGTGTGTTTTTGATGTGCGGTAATTTGAAATTCGCCGATTCAGCTAGTGTAGCTACTGTCGTCTATACAAAACCGTAAGGGCTAATATGCCCAAAGTGGTATTGTTTTTGACCTTTTGCTTCTATGGGTTTGAATTCTGATTTCATTAAGGAATGAACGTAGTTTTAGGGTGTCTAAGAAGAGTGTGATGAGGAAACTGGGACCTATGAGACGTGAAGGAAAGGGGTTAAGGGTGTCTAAGAACAGTGTGATCAGGAAACTGGGCCCTGTGGGAGGTGAAGGAAAAGGAGAGTGGAGAAAACTGTATAAATTGTAGTTTCATCACTGCACCAAATGCTATTGCAATGATTAAATCAGTACCACGTGACACAGAGTGGACGTACGAAAACTGGAAGAAAAAGAATGTTTGACGGATATGGGAAGACGGTATTTGGAAGACGTGGGAGTGGGCTGTATTCCATTGAATATTCAAGCGTATGGTCCATTCAATTTCCAGGTTGTATTAGAATGGACTGTTCCATGATGTTAGGGGTAAATTAGTGAAGTGAGTTTTGGAGAAACAGGGTATGAAGATGTGCACTGGACTCATCTGACTCAGGATTGGATCCAGTATTAGACTTATGTGAACTTGGTAAAGGAGCTTTGTGTGCCACAACTGGGAGAAAAAATTTTCAAATATTTAGACAAACACTTGACAGATCAGTACTTCACTCTTAGATAAATTCAGAGCGGATTAATATTATGCAGTGCTGCTACCTTTGACACAGGGAAAGAGAGAAAGATGGAGAGAGTTCAGGGTCCTTTTTTTCTTCTATCAAAAAACAAAGATTAATATATGTAAACTGTTACTCTTCTTGTGTTTTGTTTGAGCGTAAAATGTAAGAACGTAGACTGAGGGTGTTTGAGACAAGTGTGCTCAGGAGAAGGTTTGAAAAAAAGAAGGCAGGAGGGAATTGCATAATCAGAAGATTCATAATTAGTACTCCTTATCTAATATACAGTATTCAAGTGAACGAGCACAAGATTGGTGGGGCTTGAGTATGTGTGGAAGAGAAAAAGAATGCCTAAAAAGTTTTTATTGGTGAACTTGAAGGAAAAGGCACTCAGAAGACCTCTAAGTAGGTGGGAAAATAATGTTGAAGTGGTTCCTAAAGGAAGTGGTTGGGAGTGTGTGGGCTTTGTTCATGATTCAGGAGAGGGATGGTTGGTGTGCTTTGTGAAACTGGCATTGAAAAAGTTGCATAAAACTGGGGAATTGAAATGACTGGCTGAATGACCATTGCAGACTCAATGACTGTATACTCCATGAGATTATTGTGATAGTTATTATTTTATTACTTTGTAAATTAAGTGTATTTCTTCACAAAGACACAGTGTTAAAATTAGTGCATGATATTGTTCTGTGTTGTTTTGCCCACCAGTTACAACTCTTGGGATGATAGGAAGTATATTGTTACTTGCATTACAAATTAGGACAATCTTTATTTCACAATGTGAGGCTTTGATTAGCAGACATCTTTAACCCTTTCAAGACAAAGTGCAGACTGCTTTATTTAAAAACTGAGTGCATACCATGCAGTAAACACTTTTCATCTCAGTTATAAAACCAATCAGTTTATGGTGTAAGTGGCACAAGTCATTGTTTGTTCTCAGATAAATAGAAAACACAAATACAATGTGGGCAGAGCGTACAGTTGTTGAATGTTAAACCTGTTGGTGCATCACATAACCAGTAGGCTTTAAAAGGTTATGGTTCATATTACTACTGTGTTGTTGCTTTATTACCTTAAATAACTCTTCCTGTCACTTCATGTTGTGATTCTTCTGAAGTTTTCATTGTTCCATCTGACCATCATCCTTCTGATTTCACCTTATTTTGACTGTTATTTTTCCTGTCTGTTACACGTGCAAGTTTTTTTTTTCATTGTTAAAGATGTTTGAGTACTGAATTTTTCTGGTTAAACAGATGAAGTTGTGATACCCCAAATGTGCAATTCAGTTCCCTTTGCCTCATTGCATTGCAAGTACTTTTTAAATAAGATGTGACAGATTGAAGTGACACTTGTAATCAGTATGTTTTCTTTCAGGAGCTTGACAAATATTCTATGTTAGATGTGTCCTATGAAAGATGTGAAGCTAAGTCACTAGAATTCTTGTAAGTCATGTTCTTAAACTCACAAACCGTCATGTGATGAATGAGTTTTCATCTTACAAAAGATTTTGCAGCCTGTAACGCAGTAGTGCCAATAACTACAGTACGGGGACCTGAATAAATTTTTCAGCATTATGGTGAGTGCTGTGTACATGTGTGCACAGAAGAGAATTTGATTGTCTTATTCCAAGGATTTATACAGCCAAAGGAAATAAATGTTTTCTGGAACACTAGTGCTAATTTCCATTTTCCCATCTGTCAGTTGTCAGTCAGGGTGGATGTGCATGTTCTGTGGGCAGAGGCACACAAATCCCAGGCACCAGGTCACATGGGTGACTAAATTTTTTACAGTGGCACCAAATATTTTTAGGTTCTCAGAATGGAATTTGCTTCATGTCACCCCTCTAGTAACTGGAATTGTGAGGTGGCTGCTATACTTTTGGGATATTTGTGCACCCCCACATAAGGGTTTAATGTATTTTGTGACTTCTGTACTATGTGAATAATGAACACAAGAACATGATATGGACAGGTCATGTAGTACATGTGGCAGATGAGAAATACCTACAAAGTTACTGTTAAGAATGGGAAGCTGATTTTAAAATTGATCGTAAGGGAATAAGTTGGGAGTTTGGATGGGGTGGATGAGAAGAACATGGTAATCACCTTTACGGTTCTGTAAAAGGCAGAGAAATTCTTGACTAGCAGAGCTAGTTTTAGCTTGCTACAGAGAATAGTGCTCAATAGTTTGTTGGTTATGAATGATTTTGAAAGTGGTAAGGTTAGGTTATCCCTGTATGTGCCATGAAAGCATGTAGGGGAAGTGGAGGTATAGCTCCCCAGCTCTGGGCGGAAGTGAATGTTCGGCCTCATGCCTCAGCTGCTTTCACCCTGTACCCACTGAATAGGAGGGTGGATGGGCCCAAAATATGGTCTGCCAGTAAGCAAATCCTAGATCCTGCAGCTGTTAGTCTAGTCACTACACTGATTACACTATTCTGGCTCCCTTTTTGAAAGTCTTTGCAAAGTGGCTGTATCATTTTGATGCAGTGCAGATTGCTTCTGACAGATTGTTATGTAATGAGAGGAAACAGCCATGATTTTAAGAGCAAGTTGCTTTACAGAATTGCATGGATTTACCACAAGGCGAACCTCTTTCATGTAGTGAGATACATTCAGTGCTACCTTATAATGGAAATCAGGTGGCTGGTGTAAAAGTTGAAGAGTTCACAAATGTTAAAGAGGAAGAGGATCCAGCATTTATAACATCCCCAGTGGTAAAGACTGAACACAGGGTAAGTTGTTTGTGTGTCCATTGTTACATTTCACAAATATGCAGAATTGCTTGCCTCTCTCTCTGTCCACATGGCACATTTGGATTGTGGTGAAAGGATTGCAACAGTCCTTGTGAAAAAATGTGAAGGACATTGTATTTTATGGTATATTACTTGTGCAATACCACTTCCAATTTGTCTGAAGTCTGTTTCAAGATACTTAAAAAAATGGAACCAAATTTCTGAATAAATAAGAGCACACTGATTGGGTATAGCGTGTTACCGTCCATTTCAGAATGTTTCATTTTCTCCTTTGCATCAGTAAATGCTTAAAATACATGAAGTTCACATTTTTTCTGTTACTTGGTATGGCTGGACATTTGGGCTGTCACATCAAGGGAAGTAGATAGCTTGAGGATTTTCAGAAAAGGTTTTGGAGTTGAATATTTGACCAAAGTGCAAGGGAAGTAACAGGAGGATGGAGAAAACTGTATAATGAGCTTCATTTGTACTCCTCTCCTGTATTATTATAATAATTAAATGACGATACAGTAGATGGGACTTGTAGCATGAATCTGAGAAATAAGAAATACATATGAAGTCTTTGTTAGAAAGCCTGAAAGGAAGAGTGTACTCGGAGTTTTGTATGGAGACGGGTTGGTGATATTAAAATCTGTATAAAGAAGTAATGTGGGAGGTGTCGACTGTGTTTGTTTAGCTTATGATGGGAATGAGTAATTTGTTTCTCTGACCATGGCAGTCAGCCCTCAGGTTCTGTAAAGGCACGGAATGGAGTCTGTTATTAATTATCTTCAATGTGGTAATGTTATTAATTATCTTCAATGTGGTAATGAAGTAAATGTGTACAAGATAGCTGGTTAAAATATATGGTTTTGTAGTGAGAGAGCACAGCCATGATATAGGAGTATTATGGTTTTGCAGAAAGGCATGGATTTAGTGCAGGATGAGACTGGTTTATACAATGAGACCTGCGTAGCAGAATCTTACGATGGAAATCAGGTGTTTGATATCAAAGTTGAAGAGGTCCCATATGTAAAAGAGGAAGATGATCCAGAGTCAGTATCATCACCAGACATAAAGATTGGACATGAGGTAAGTTTTATGCCTGTCTGTCCATTTTCCTTGATAGCTGTTAGTGCAGGGGTGAAGAAGCAAGTTGGTAAGAGTGCAAGCACTGCCTGTACAGCATCACCTGTTTTTATATGTTTTTAAATTGCAGTAATTTTCACTTCCTCCTAAACAGTGGAGCAAATTTGTCTGTTAGAAGAGCCTGACAAAGTAAGTCATAGCAAGGAAAGATAATTGGGTGAGAATTGGATCTGGGATGATATTGTGATAGGCATTATACTCCAGACACAGTAAATGTTTTTGCAGCAGGTACAATGCTGCCTGGAGTTTCTGAATTGAGCCAAGCAGTGGACAGATTTTGCCACCTACAGCTGCATGCTGAGTTAGGTGGTGAATTGCCAAGAAAACTGGCTGCTATTGTGTGTGTGTCTACTGTTATGCACATTTCACAAGAGGTTGGAATGTATTGTCTCGCTCATCTTGATATGTCTGTCTCTGCCCTCTTCTCTTGTTCAGCTATGCAGAAGGGTCACCATTTGCCAACTGATCCACATGTGCTGTGTATCCTGCAGTGCTGAACATACCTGCCACCTAGTGGTAGGACCACATACCAATGTATGATGTAGTTTCAGTTTGCTGTGATGGTTTGTTTCACAGGAATAAAATAATGAAACTTACTACCTGGCTTACCCCTTACCTTACAGTGCAAATATTGGCTGTGAAACAGTTTTTACTGTGTGTGGTGTGTGTATGTTTGGTGGCAGCAGCTCTGTTCCCTGTACCATCTACCACCAGGAATTGAGAAACTTCTTAAGTTATGTAACTGTTTCCTGCTTAACTTTGCATGGTAACTCAATTTTCCTTCTGCATCGTGGCTAGAAATCTTGAAGAGAAGATTGTGTGGAAGTCTAGGCATAAATTGAAGGATAATACAAATACGAAACTTCAAGAAATACATTCGAAGGATATGGATTCTAATCATTTTGCTCACAATAGGGACCATTGATGGGCTGTTCATAATAGAATAATGAAATTAACTCTTTTGTTCCATAAGAGTGGGGAATTTCTAGCTTATTTATCCTGTCATATCAGAAAATTATGATACAACATGATTTATTTGGAGGTTATGCCCATCTTTGTGTTATCAGTAAAGTTAAAATGGTTACTGAAGGAGGTATCTTAAACATGCAATACTTCTAATAGGATTGCAACAAACCCAGTGACACTTTTAACTCTGTACTCAGTGATTTATGGATCACACACATGATTTTAGTCTGTAAAGCTTCTAGACTTTGTTTTAAGAGTCTAAAGACAAAAATCACATTCAGATCTGGATAAGGTACCAGCCATTTTTCTACATATTATTGTTCCACAGAGAACAGTCTATGGGAACAGCAGTCATTCTTTTGTAGCATGTGCTTGTGCATTTACCTGCTGAAAATGTGAACATTTGTTCTTTGCTTAATTGTTTAGTGAAGGTGTATGGGTCATGTTATATGAACAGCAGGTGATACACTAAGTTTCTAGTCATGTAATATGCTTTTGTCTTTACCATTCATGGGGGCTGACATAGTGTAGTCAATATAGTGACTAGGCTGTGGGCTGGGCTTGATTCATGATATGGTCAAGAGATTTTTTCTTCTCCAAGTCATCTGTGTTGTCTTGCACCCTTCCAGCCTCCTACCTAATGGATGTGGGGGCTTTCTTTCCTTGGGGGGCAAACCGGATTGAGCATGAAGCCAAACACTCATCTCCATCCAATACCAAACCGGCTGGGGCATGAAGCCAACTGCTCATCTCCATCTAGCACCAAGTGTAGGAATATGTGAAGCTGTACTAATGCTCTGCTAGTCTGCCTTAATTGGCATGTACAAGTACTTTACGTTTTACTTTGGTTCTTTTATACTTTACTTTCAAACTAATTTTTCTTCCTATTAAGATATGTCATAATATTGTTCTTTTATTTTTTTACCAGAGTTTGCTGAATGAACAAGTCTGCATAGATAGTGGCAAGCGTCCATTTCCCTGTGATGTTTGTACTAAGACATTCAGGCATCGGAGTCATCTGATCAGACATCAACGTATACATAGCAGTGAGCATCCATATTCATGTGGTGTGTGTACAAAGGCATTCAGAGATCAGAGATCTATGAAGATACATCAACAGCGCATACATAGTGGGGAGCGGCCATATTCCTGTTTTGTGTGTAATAAGGCTTTCCGTCATCAGAATGATCTGATCAGACATCAACGCATCCACAGTGGCGAGCGTCCATATTCCTGTGAGGTATGTAATAAGGCATTTGGTCAACAGAGTCATTTGATGATACATAAACGTATACATAGTGGTGAGCGTCCGTATTCATGTTTTGTGTGTAAGAAGGCATTCCTTCATCAGAGTGATCTTCTCAGACATCAAGGCATACATAGTGACGAGCGTCCATATTGCTGTGACGTGTGCAATAAGGCATACAGCTATCGGCTTGGTCTTATCAGACATCAACGCATACATAGTGGGGAGCATCCATATTTCTGTGACGTGTGTAAAAAGGCTTGTCGTCAGCAGAGTGACCTGATAATACACCAGCGTACACACAGTGGTGAGCGACCATATTCCTGTGATGTGTGTAATAAGGCATTTAGTCAACGCAGTGATCTGAACAGACATCAGCGTGTACATAGTGGTGATCGTCCACATTCCTGTGGCATGTGTAGTAAAACATTTAGTCAACACAGTCATCTGATGATACATCAACGCATACATAGTGGTGAATATCCATATTTGTGTGATGTCTGTAATAAGGCATTCAGATATAAGAGGTCTATGAAGATACATCAACAACATGTACATGGTGCTGAGCATCCATATTCCCATGATATGTTAAATTACACATTTGTTCCACAGTCATCTGATGAAACATCTATGCCTTCATAGTGGTGAGCATCCACAACCATGAGGTGTGTTGGTCAACAAGTATCTGATGAGACACCAGCTCATGCATAGCTGTGAGGGTGTATATTCCTGGGATGTGTGTGTGATAAGGCATTTGTTTAGCAATGCCCATGTAATGATGTATCATTCTTCCATAGCGGTGAGAATCCACATTCCTGTGACGCGTAATGCGGCACAGTGAGCAAGCCCTTCAGGCCCTGTTTGCTTAAAACTGGGGAAAACTGTATTTGAAACACATGGAATCCTTTGAAACATTTTTTCATTCTAGTGCTGTGTGACAAACATAGACCTTTGAGTGGTTTTGTTGGTTTAAATGTGGGGAAATTTTGGTTGAAAAATGTGAGTGTTCAGGCTGTCCTGACACATGTTACACAGACAAAAATGTGAAGAAAGCGCAGATCATTAACCAATACTGTGTACAGTTTTGGACATATCTGGCAGGTTAGGCTTATTGTATGGAACATGGCAGAAGATTTTAGGGGAGAACTTGAACATGTGATAGATCTGTGCAAAGTTGGTGCCTTGGTTGCTCACCAGTAAGCAGAACCAGCAGTGTGTTAGTATATCAGAAACTGTTGGATAAGTCAGATACAGCCAAAACTCCGTGAACAGTCGTAACAGGAGGCAGAACCCAGAAGCCAAACAGTATGTCTCTTTGTGGAACAGTCAAGAACAACTGCTAACCATCCTACGTGCAAATCCAGTTCCAGTGGTGCTTCCGGCAGTAGCAGAAACAACAAAGTTAAGTGTACATTTTGTTATCAACTAAGGCCAAGAACTTGTGGATATGCTGTCACATGTCAAAATGTGCTATGTGAACACAACAAAACACAAAACATTACAAAAACTGCTCATAGTGTCTGTCTGTCAGTGACGTGAATAAACATTTGAGTTATTGAAGTGGTTGGCAACACCATGCAGCTATATGCAGATATGCTTTCAAGTTGCAGGCAGATATGTTACACAATTCTGTAACATGTGTAATTATTAAATATAATTTATTTTAGTTTTGCATTAAAGTTACTATGAAAATTCATTTAAACGGCCTTACTTCTGGTATGTCATTTTACTTCTCACCTGCCATGGCCTTTCAGACTTTCCAGAGTGGACACTAGGTAATAGTATGCTTTTACTTACAAGCACTTAATTAACATACACAATTTATTAGATTCCTCAAGATTCACCAGGTGATTGAAGATGCAGCTACTACCTTGTACTACATACAAACATAGAAAGTTGTTAGAAATTCTCAAATTGCTTAGACTATTATTACCATTCCCAGTGTACTTCATTGAAGACTTCATTGACAGGCAAGTGTCTTTGCAAGAGCTGCCTGGCTTGACCTGCCATCATTCTGCACTGCACTAAAGTGAGTAGAAAGTTAACATGGTCTGTCATTATTACAGGAGACTGTGTTGGCAAGTTGATATTGATATTTATTTATATTCCAAAAATTCAGAAATAGTTAAAACCTTTAGATATGGAACATGTCATAAGTCAATCTATGAAGGCTCCTTGTAAACATAGAACTGGTCAGAAAATGAAACATGTATATACAAGAACAAGCCCAATATATGAATTCATAAATATAACATACAAGTTCACTTTTGTTATGAAGACAAATGCAGTTACAGATAAAACACAAGAAAGATAACATAGAATCAGTAAAACATCCATATGTTACTTATTGTCATTAAAAGTTTCAAATATTACATTTATACAAATGGTATGTAAAATAAAATTGAATATAATTTATTATTCATTGTTTTATATTCTCATTTCTTACTGATACACACACACACAGGGTGTTTCAAGAGGAATAGTAAATATTTTAGGAGGTGGTAGTATGGACTATTCCAAGTAAATAAGTTCATATAAACATATGTCCAATTTTCAATGGGTGTGGAGATACAGCTGTTTGAATGTTATGCATAAAAAGCCTTACAAAAGGTATGATGGAAAGACAAATGATGTATTGATTGCATTTATTGGTTATGTAAATGATCTCAATAAATTGCAACAGTTCAAAGTAAGTTTTAAAAAATCCCACCATTGATTTCAATGCACTTTTCAACCCTCTTGCCAATAGTACGTGTAGCGGTCATCTTGGCGTTCTTGCTTTATGAGGGCAGCACTATTCATAATGCAAGCGACCAATTCGTCTCTTGTGTTTACTTTTTCTTTGTAGACTTCGCTTTTCATCCAGCCCCACAGACAAAAATATAATCTGTGTCTACAAACTTCAAACAGCTGTATCTTCACACCCACTGAAAATTGGACACATGTTTGTATGAACTTATTTACTCAGAATAGTCCATACTACCACCTCCTAAAATATATACTATTCCTCCTGAAACACTGTATATGTAACTCTCTAAAAAAAAACCATACTGTATCATCAATGACATATTAACTGTTAAAATATTCATCCAGACTATAGAAAGAGTGTGAATACAAAAAAAAATGTTTAAATGCAATTTTAAATGTCTTAGGATTATCTCAAAGATCCTTAATTATGGTAGGGAGACTATTAACAATTTTGATTCCTGAATAATATGCTATGCTTCTTTTTTAAAATATGGTCAAATTTGCCTGAGGCAGATATAAGTTATTTCTTTGTCTGGTAAGTATGTTACAATTACCTGCATTAGTTGTGCAGCAGTTTTTTTAATTAAGTACAATTATTAATAAAGGGAATATATATTGTGACGTAAGTGGTAAGATATTTCATATTCTGAATAAAATTTCTACATGAGCTCCTGTTTCTACATCCCATCACAACCCTAATTACCATTTTCGCTATCTTAAAAATTGTAATACTTTGTGATGAATTCCCCCAGAACATTATTCCATAACTCAAAATTGAGTGAGAATGGGAATTGCAAATCATTTTCAATGCTGACTCAGACATCCGTGGTTTAACAATTCTAATTACATAACAAGTAGTGCTCATTTTTTTTTTGTGAGGTATTCAGTATGATTACTCCAAGTCCATGTACTTTCAAACATTATGCCAAGAAATCTAGTGTGGGAAATATTAGAGATTAATTTATCTTTATAACCAGTATTGAAATCAATTGTTTTATTTCTCATTGTTGTAAATGGTGTAAGCTGCATCTTGTTAAAATTTAGAGAAAGTAGGTTTACTTTAATCCATTTATTTAAAATTCCTACACTTTGCAGATATTATTATTAAAATCTGTAAAATGAGTATGTACAACTCATATGCTGGTGTCATTTGCAAATAGTATAGGTATTGATTTATCATTTATATTTGTAGGAACATAATTTACATATATGAGAAAAAGTAAAGGGACACCATATAATGCTGTAGCCCAACTTGAGACTTTATTTCTTGCCTCTATCTCATTATATAATGCTATTCTTCAGTATCTATTTTCCAGATACGATTTATGAAGTGCATAATAATATTTATTAACTGCAATTGGGTTGTTACTTGGTGGCAGTGGTTATTTTACATGTATACAAAACACGAAATCGGTTACTACTGAATTTAAGTCAGGAGGGTTACATGAGAAGCATGTAGTGGCAACTTGGAATCTTGGGAACCATCTCAGCATTTGTTTTTGACACAGGGAAACCAAGAAAATCCCGCGTCGAGGTGGCCAGTCGCGGGACCTTCCAAATTCTGACTTCTAGCCAGCAGTCCGGCATCTAAAGTAAAAAAACAGCAATGCACACATAGTACAACAAATACACATAAGATAACAACACCCACAGAAGACAACTACAACAATACACATGGCCAAACCAACAACAATTACACACAAGACAACTTAAATCTAGCGACAATACATGCGAGACAAATTAGAATACAACATGTACAGAAGTTAAAAACACCCAAGTAAGAGAGTAGTGTGTACAGTTTTTGTAAATCCCCCCCTCCAATGATTAATTCACTCATGCTTTCACCCCAGTCCTTCACTTCTCATCACTTACGACCCTATAAACCTTTTCTATAAAGACTTGTTCCCCCCCCCACATTCCCAATACTGCACTTCACTTCACCTCATTCCATTTCACTTTGCTTCGTTCAGTTCACTTTATATTGGATAACTTTTCACTTCACTTTAGATTTTTCACTTCACTTTTGACATTCACTTCACTAGACTTTGCTTCTCTACACTTTTCGATGATTTCCAGCACACTTTACTTCCTTTTAATTCAACTCAATTATCACTTTCCTTACCCTCTTTTTAAAAGTGACTGGTTTCAGGGGAGATTTCTTAACTGGTTCCAGTGTTGGATGGTCCTGTTTACAAAAGAATATTTTCCTATATCCGACCTTTGCCTCCTACTCCTAATTTTCCTTTCATGATCTACCCTGCTCAGATAGTGTGGCCGTCGTAATCTGTCGCCTATAGCCTTCCACGCGCGTTCCCCAGAGTACGCTTTGAATAGGGTACATATGCGTGATAACTTTTGATGTGACGCCAAAGTCTCTCTATCATTCCATGAAATTTCAATTTCACCAGTAATATGTTATGATTAACGCAGCAAATGCCCTTTCTACATCACAAAATATTCCTCCTACTACTAATTTATTATTCATAGCATTTAGGATTTCAGTTGTCAATCTATAAGTAGCACTGTCTATCTTGAATTTTGTTCTAAATCCTTATTCAGTACTTAAAATATTAGTTTAGTTAAATGTCTCAAAATTCTTCATTGCATTACATTTTGAGAATTTTTGAAAAGGAGGTTAAAACTAATACTGGCCTGTAATTAGACACATCATGTTTGTTACCATTTTGATATAATGGGTTCATAATAGCATATTTTAGGCTGTCAGAAAAAAACTACTGTAGAAAGAACTTTATAGCATATATAATTTAAAGGTCAGATCATGTAGGGAGAGCATATCTTTATAATTGTAGGGATGTCATCATATCCTGAAGAATTTTTGATATAAGAGATATAATTATTTTATGTATTTCTTTAGTTGTTGTGTGTTTACAATTCATGATTGGATGTGGACTCTTTTCATAAAGTAATTAGTAATCTGTACCATTATCGTCATTATTTATAAAATAATTAACATCAATGTCTTTATGAATATCTTCCGCAACAGTAGTACAATAATTATTAAATACTTAATTTGTTGGTTTTCGGTATTCTTACCTTCAACATTCAATGCCTGTATTCCACATTTTTTATATTTCTTCCCAATTCAGTCTGTATAATGGTTTTTATTTTATTATGAGATTTTAATTTCTTCTTGTCATACTCCAAATGTTTTGCCATTGTTGTAGCTTTTGACAGTATTCTATAATACACTTTGTAATATTTTATTATGGAAGATATTTTACTGTTTCTTGATGCCATACATAATTCCCTTTTATGATTACAAGAAATTATTATTCCGAGTGTAATCCAAGAATTATTGTTCCCAACATTATCTACTTGAATCAAGGGGAAACTTGAATAAAAAATCATATGGAATGTACTTAAGAAAGAGTTGAAAATCCTATTCACACCATTGCCAACAAAAACAGGTTCCCATGTTTCATAACTTAAATTCAGCACGAAATCTGCCATAGCATGTTTATTTATTTTGTTTTATATTGCGTTTGATGAACTTTATTCGGATTTTATACCATTTTTATTATTACCAGTTGAGCACTGTGATCACACAGTCCGTTTATTAACGGAACCTGGTGCTTCTGTGGTCCTGTAATGAAAGCATACCAACAACTGAAAATACAGACAGAGAAGTAGGGCAACAGAACAGTAGTGAATAAGGGTTGCTTATGAATAGGTATCCAATATCTGCCAAGCAGTAATGGGCACAGATAACGTTTTGCACTATAAAGCTGGTTATGGTCACAGAATCAGAATGTTACAGGGCCAGGTCTGTCAGAGACTGCTTACATATAATACTTCATACACAGGTCTTTCCTCTTAAACATTTTTGAGGTAAACAAAAATAAATTTAAGATTTTAGACCTCTCTACATAAAAAGTAAATAAATGAAAGGCTATAAAAATAAAAAATCCACAATTCTTTGCACTTACATGTTACAAATCTTAACTAGTATACTCAAAAGATATAATGACTACGCTATGGGAAGGAAGGTCATGCACCATGTATTGTGATGTTGCCTGCAGTGGTGGTGCAGTCAAGTGACAATGTCTGCACACTGTTAGTAAATGTCTACATGGCCTTTTGTAGTACCATAGTATAGTTTTCAAAATGCTGTTTGAACATGGTGTGAAGCTGATCGGCTTCAATTCTCAGTCTTGTAATCCTTTTGAGTTCCGAATCTTACAGACATGGTTATTTACTTCTCGGGCACACATTTCAACAATAACAACAAATTTCTCTCTTCAAAGCCTGAGTTTTTTTGGCCTAGCATGGATATTTAAACTGCTACCAAGCAAACACACAGAGACCAGCATATGGTATGTTAGGCCATTCACCAGTATATTGGAATATAGGTATCAAAGTTTTGGAGGATCTTGTTCCCGCCATCTTCAAGAACACCCAGGACTGCAATTGCTAGCAGACTAATATACACAGTGAACAAATTAAATGTACATTCTTTTACAAATTGCTCAAAGAGTAAGAAGCATATGCATTAAACCTAAACACATGTCAGTAGATTATGTGATCAGGTTTTGTGGTCAGCACTTAACAGGTTACAAATGATCAAGCAGGGCACTGTGAGTATTCTGGCACATGTCCTACTTGTTTTAAGGGTCAGTCCACACATCTGTAAGCATGATAGGTGTAACTGTAGCCATAGCCGTACAGAAGGTACTGACAAAGCAGTGGGCAATTGTAGATCATAAACAGATCTGTACTGTATCTCCAAAAGAAAAAGGAGCTAAATGTTCTGATAACAGGCGAACGATATGGCCGCCTCTGCCAATCTATGTCGGTGGAAACTTTCGAACCAAGCAGTCCAACCGCAGCTGCATGTGAAATGTGGCCGCGGAGGCTCTGTCTTGTAGAAACGGTATGTCTTTAGGTCCATCTTATTCTAAAATCAGTGTGGGGAATTACTCCAGTGTCCACGTACATTACACCAGTCGGTTAATATGCCTGATTAGATGAAAGTGGATTCGACACTAAACACATTTTTTGTTTTAACGAGTTCGTCTTTTTCAAGATTTGAAAGAGTTTCGCAGCAATTGTATTACAACTTTTTGCTTTTGCATGGGCTGCTAGGCATACATGTTGCAACGAGCAGCATTTGTAACGTTTGATATCTCAAACGAGTCCGCAGAATTTTGTGCTCTGTCGATTTGGCATGCTTGTATGTTGGCCACCGTGCTTTCATTTTTATTTTTGTGGGTTTGGAAAAAAAAAAGCCCGCTCGAACTTCATTCCCCAAATCTTAAGTGTCTTGCTGCTTATCGGGCTTTCCTTTTAAAAATGCAAGCAGCCACACTGAACAACTTATACCATCTGTATATGATCACTTTCGGTGGTGGTTCCCTAACAAACTCCGTACAAAATCTCCTTTGTACTGTAACCACAAATTTCAATCCGTGATACTAGAACACGCTTTGGCTGCTGACAACGCCAGATACAATCTCGATGTTATCACCACTGATGACAAGAATTGCAGTCACAAGGGGGCGATCTAAAGACTTGTTCAAATTACGTGCTTAATGACAATGGGTTCGCATTGCCGTGATTTTCATTTCATGAGATATATTACAGTAACAATGTCTACATTGCAAGTGTATACCTGATGTACTCGACGTCTTCTCTTTTCTACAAGCACGTTTGCAGCGTCGTAATTTGAATCCTCCGTAGTATTTATATGATCTCGCATTACCTACTTAACTTCAGTGTTCTAGCGTTTTATGTTCGCATAGCGTTAACACTTAAACGTCTTTCTTCCACGTACCACTCGAAATTGATTAGCGCTCTCGTGACGATCTCTTGTACTAATTTTATCGAAGCTGCACAATGCGTGTGTGTGCAAGGAAACGTAAGCAGATAGAAGGCAGTGTGGACATAAATAGTGGGATTTCAAATTGTTAGTTGCCTAGCCTTTGACTTTGAAACGTATAATCTTTCCTCTGGCGAGGTAATGAGTGTCGTTTTTATTTATGTGATAGCTCTGTACTTGGCTGTATTTTGTATGTCAGTATGAATCCGAGTGTAGTGACGAAAGACCTGCTTGAAGGAGTTTCTTATCCCATAGCAGGTCTTGATCGCAGGCATCCATGCTTGCCGGTTGAAAGGGTCGGAGTTAAGAACAGAGTTGACGCAGAAGAGGACGGTAGGAGAATAGCCGTGGGAAGAAAGCAAAGGTATTTACGTTTCTTAATAATGTTTTGACCGTCAGACTATCTCAACATGGTGCATATTGATGTCACATTACTGAAATACTGCATTCATCTTAAGTACGTACATATTACATGTAAGTCAGTTGCACATGTGTATCACTAATGGCGGCTAATTCTCTGGAACTTAATACAGCGTCTATCTGCGTAGTCGAGTCGTTATTAGATGACAGCCTGAAAAATGAGTTTTTTGACTTGGCTTCACGTGCAGTATTAGGCCGTTTACAGGTTAAGTTACACATTGTGTGGTAATTATGTGGTATAGAGCAGTGCACATGCGTGACACACCAAGGTTTGTAAAAAAAATTAAGAGTTGTTTACATCTGCTTCTCTTATAACAAGAATGTATGGTTCTGGTTATAGTATCAACCTAAAACTAAGTGTAACATAATTAAAGTTGATTACAAAGCAATCTAAGAAAACACAGGGAATGTGCTAGTACATATATACATTACATATGGGCTTTTGAACACTGATGGCTGATTGCCATTCGTATCACATATATTGAGTGATGTATGTGTATTACACAGTCATGCTATGAATGCACTTCTTTTTAATTGGAACTTATTTTGTAGATTGTTGTTCG
>Ga0123352_10006583_pt1 | contig 17803 bp, 13 predicted proteins | sample TergutLab28metaG_FD_89700 | JGI IMG/M metagenome (GOLD analysis project Ga0123352, IMG submission 89700) | Labiotermes labralis P1 segment gut microbial communities from Petit-Saut dam, French Guiana - Lab288 P1 | ecosystem: Host-associated > Arthropoda: Insects > Digestive system > Gut ... | reverse complement strand
GACCACGTGACACCCCTCTATCCGCAAAAGTTGGCACTAACTTCGCCGACCGGCGGCGGCCGCTCTGTCGGTATAGTTCGCGTGCGGACTAAGGCCACGGAGTTTAGTTTAGTTTAGTATTATTGTTTAATATAAAATTGTTTAATCTAAGTCTATACCACCATAACCTCCAACAAACAAGCATTCCGTTTTCCTGCCGGAGGTCCCATTGTTTACTTCAGTGTATGTTCATACAATAAGAGACCACGACAGCCCCTCTCATTTCCTTCCAATAGATTAGACACAATACTCTCACTCTCTCTCTTTCTGTCAAAGAGCATCGTTAATAATCCACAAGACAGTCAGTCAAAACTAGAGTATATATTCGGATCCTACAATATTATTACTCTTGTCTTTCAATTAAATTCATTACCAGCATAATTTGTGTTCATTAATGAAAAACAAAAGCGGCCTGGTAATTTACGAAATTTACTCGACAAATGTCATGTGAGGGATAATATTAAAACTGACTCAGGAAGCAGAAAAGTGTGAGAACATAGGCCGAATACATTTCGTTACTTTGACCATTGACAGGCTCTTGTGACAACAGAAATAAACCTTTCGGCTTCAATGACTTTGCAGATTTCTTGATGAACAGAGTAACTAATGGCGTTTCAGAGTACAGTCTGCTCTCTAGAGGTAGTTCATGAAAGCGAAAGGTAGAAGCAAAGATTTTCAACGGTATTTCTAATCAGCTTACGGATAGCTTAGGGTAGAACCATAGCAGGAGCTACATAATTTCCTCTGACGCATAGGAAGCTGTTTTTGTCAGAGTCTGACGTAACTGTTATTCACCACAAGCTGAATTATGCCTGATACAGTCAGGGTTTGTTCATGTGACGAAAAATTAGGCCCACACTTTACAGTTCATAACATGTAAGTGACCAATGGACTGGCTGGAAGACCGAAGACTTTGATTTAGATTAGTGGCGACGATAGAAATTTACTATACTTCACTTTAATACAGCATTCCGACAGCTCAAACCCACCCATGGCTATCGAAGTCACTTCCAAAAGTGACGTGAAGTTTACTTTCCATCTTCAGCTAGTGTCGAGTTTAAAAACGAATTGAGCCATGTGTCAACTGTCCATATGAACTAATTTTGTGGTGCTTCATTTGGCACACGAACAACTTTTCTGTGTCTTTTCTCTCTTTCCACAAGTTTGGCCAATTTCTGAATCGGAAGAATTGATTTGTTATATGCGATGAATGGAGCAATATTGACAGATGAATCAGACAGATCATCCAATTGTAATAGCAGGACCTCACCTTGAAAGTGCATAACTGTGATGCACAAAGTCCAAAATGTTAAATTTCTTTATTAATTCCCGGGCGGTATATTTGAAATATTTTAAATGCACAGGTCATTAACATTAACACTAACAAACTGGAAAATTGGCTCAAACTGCAATTCTTGACTTGTGTTCAGGAGACAATCTTTTTGATTTTTCGATCAGGTCACCAGCATCACTGTTTGTAGCCTTAATTTGTTTTTCTCAGTATCTTCACACAAATTCCATGTTACCTAGAATTGCGCCAATTCCTGTTTATTCCAAAACCTATGGAAGTCACATTTCAAAATTCACATTACCATTTGCCAGTAAATCTGTACAACCTGAGTCATTAGCAACAAACATCGTAAAGTATAATAAGAAATATCGATTACACTGGTCAAAAAAGATTTTGGCCCATGAGGAAAAATGTCTTTTTCTGGTGTATTTTTGGAGCTGAAATCAAACACGTTTCCACAACTTTTCTATCACACACGCCTTTCGCTCCAATCGCTGGAATCTTCTGCGCCAGGACACTAAGGTGTGTTTTTACCGCGGGCGCCATGAAGAATTCAAGGATTTCTTCTCCCAGGAAGATGATGTAGTGTTTTACAATGAGGTTTGTCCCGTTATGGAAGTTCTTGGCCAAGAATTTAACCCAAATCAGTTGCGCTTGTTCATTGATTCGTCAAAAGTGAGCTTGAAGGTGGTTCTACTCCACAACGGAAACAAATTCCCCTCCCTTCCTTTGGCTCGTGCAGCCAACATGAAGGAAAGTTATGAAAGCATGAAGCTGCTGTTGGGAAAGATTAAGTATGACGAATTTAAGCGGAAGTTACGTGGTGATCTCAAGGTTGTGGCACTGTTACTGGGAATGCAACTGGGGTACACAAAATACTGCTATATCCTGTGTGAGTGGGACAGCTGGGACAAGAAGAATCACCATGTAAATAAACTGTGGCCTAAACGAGCATCACTGATGCCAGGGAAGAAAAATGTCGTCAGACCTCCTCTTGTTCTTCTGGAGAAAACTTTTCTGCCCCCTTTGCACATAAAGGTGGGCCTCATGAAAAACTTTGTGAAAGGTATGGATAAAACCGGCCGTGGATTCGAATATTTGAGGAATAAATTTCCAAATGTGAGTGACGCAACCCAGATCAGGGAACTGATGCAAGACAAACAGTTCGATGAGGACCTGAATGAGACTGAAAGAAATGCACGGTTGTCATTTAAGAGAATATGCAAGGACTTCTTAGGAAATCACAAAGCAGCGACCTATCAGGATGTTGTTCAGGACCTGTTGACTTCGTACAAAGCTATGGAATGCAATGTGAGTCTGAAAATCCACTTTTTGGAATCCCACTTGGATTTTTTTCCCAGAAAATCTCGGCGAAGTCAGTGACGAGCACAGTGAAAGATTTTATAGGATATTTTGGCTACGAAAAAGCGGTATCAAGGCAAGTGGACCTCAAGTATGTTGACAGACTATTGCTGGACACTGAAGAGGGATTTACCTGAAGACAATTACTGGCGAAAGTCATGTGCCTGTACATTTTAGAGGTAAGTTTCTGCCTGTTTCATTAGTACCTAAAGTACTATTTTGCACAAATAGAGTTCTCTGTATCTTTGAAACTCTGCCAGACAGAAAAATTCTGTACACATATCTAAATTCAGCATAAAAAGTACTGCTAAGTTCACTTATTGAAGTTCGTGGGCCGAAAAAAGTTAAATTTTTTATTCAGTGTTATAAGCAATGAATGTACGGTATTCCTTTCCACATCGTGGACCTACCAATTTAAACATTCATATCTGCGTATATTTTTTTCCGTACACAAGCGTTCATGCAATCTCACTCAAGAAACAGTGTGACAGGCAATGTGTAGTTACATTCATTCACAAGCAGCAATTCAGTAACTATTTTAGCATCCAGAACGACCCAGCTCGATCTCAGCCTTTACCGCCAATAGGGTGAACATACAAATAAACAAGCCATTATAACATCAATTATCTGACGACCTAAGCTGACCCATTTTACTCAGCATGAAGCAGATATTGACAATATCCAACATAATATGTGGCCATGAATTAAACGACCGGCAGGACGTCATCCGTTGGAAAGACATAGAAAAGATGAAGACAGTAGTTTGGATTAGCCTCGGAACGGACCGATAGGCCCAAGCAGCAGAGAGGATAGAGGAGAGTGGAGGACAGCCAGAGGAAGAACAAGAAGAGGAAGATGATGGATGTAGTGGGTGGTTATTATGAATTTACAAATCACAACATTTCAAAGATATTTTTGTGCTTTTCTTGGTGTGAATGTAATTAATAATTTGCATACATTGTAAAGCATCTCTGATGTACAGAGCAATGCGGTTCAGGCAAACGCAGTTTCGGACTGCATGTTACTAATAAGTAACTTCTTTCCTTTCACTTCTTATATATATAAAGAGAACAAGAAAACCATGGAATGCACAGGAAATGGATGAAAGAAGGAAATGGAAGAATGTCAACACTGAAGAAGGCAGGAAGAACTACAGAAAGTTGAGGAACTAATTGAAAAGAGCCACAGAAAATGCCAAAAAGAATATCTTGAGATAATAGGTAACGAGATTATGGAATATCAAACAACAGGACGTTATGATTTGATGCACATGAATACAAAAGAACTAGGCTGGAAGGAAACCCAAGGGATTCAAAATATTGGCATCGAAGGCTCCCAAGGTAATAGAATAACAGACAAACTCAAATGCTGAAAATTTGGGAGAATTATATTACAGAATTATACGATCGACCTAATCGGCCGGAAAACGTAGAAGTCGAACCTGAAGAGGAAGTAGTTACAGACGATAAAGGCCCTTATATTTTGCATAGTGACGTGGGAAAAAAGCTATCAAGGAAATGAGGACGAAGAAGGCTACAGGAGATGATGATATACCTGGAGATGTACTTAAATTATTGGGAGGAGGTGGTTTGAAAATAATGAAAAAATTGATCAACACCATATGTGAAAATGGAGAGTAGCCCAAAGACTTCACACAATTTGACATTCAGGTGACCGTGCATCGTAATAAATTCTTATAATGAAACCAAATAGATCCACTGATTTCTCAAATTTATTTTTGGAATAAAACTCCACATTTTTCGGACAGTTCCTCTGTACATCAGGAGTTTTCACTGTACACACAGCAATGGTATATGTCATACAGTTTTGCTGACAGCTTGCGAGCAGGATCAGGACCGTTCCGTTCTGATCCTGCTCGCAAGCTGTCAGCAAACCTTAAAATTGAGGAAGAAACTAGTAAAATGCTACATATGGAATATAGCTTTATATGGTGCTGAAACTTGGACGCTTCGGGCAGTAGATCAGAAGCAACTGGAAAGTTTTGAAGTGTGGTGCTGGAGAAGAATGGAGAAGGCAGTTGGACCGATCGTGTAAGAAATGAAGTAGTATTACTTAGAGTCAAGGAACAGAGGACTATCCTACGTGAAATAGGTAAACGGAAGTCTAACTAGATTGGTCACATTTTGCGTAGAGACTGCCTTGTAGAGCGGGTTATTGAAGGAAAGATAAAAGGGGGATAGAAGTGACAGGAAGACGAGGAAGAAGACTTAACTCCTGGATGACCTTAAGGAAAGGAAAGGATACTCTTATTTGAAGGAGGAAATTCTACATCGCACTACTTGGAGAGCTCGTTTTGGAAGAGGTCTTCGACCTGTCGTAAGACAGACTACTAAATGAATACATATGACGATATGGGAATGTTTTTCGCATGAAGTTAAGAGTCATTTAAAAAAGACATCGTGCATATATTGTCCGTCTGTTTTATTATGTGGCAGCATTAATGGGTTAGGAAATTACTGGGAATCATCAATGTGGATTCGACGCAACAGGTCAACAATGATCGTAAATTCTGCACTTGTCGAATACTCGAGAAAAAATTGTGAAAAAGGAAGCACTGCAGCAGCTCTTTATAGACTTCAAGGAAACTTATAATTCAGTTAGGAGGGAGTTTGGTTATCCCCATTAAATTAGAAAGGTTAATAAAACTGTGTCTGATTGAAACCTTTAGCAGAGTCCGGTAAGCAGATGTTTGTCTGACATGCTTCCTAGTAAGAAGGTTTTGAAACAAGGAGATATCTTATCGCCATTACTTTTCAACTTTGCTTTACTTTATACTATTAGGTGGGTTTAGGTTAAACAGGATAATGGCTTAAAATTGTTTGCTTTATGTTAATGGTAATACATTTGGCGGCAGAGTATATACTGTCACGAAAATACAGACACTTTAGTAAATGCTGGTCAGGAGACTGGATTAGAAGTAAAAGTTGATCAGAACGCAGGAAAACGTCACGATATAAAGAACAGTAATAGTTCTTTCGAAAGAGTGGAAGAGTCGGACCATTTGGGAAACACATTGACGAAACAAAACTCTATTCAAGAAGAAATCAAGATCAGATTGAAGTAAGGGAATGCTTGCTATCATTCGGTGCAGAGCCTTTTGTTTTCCAGTTTGCTAGCCAAAACACTAATGATTAAGATATACCGAACTATAATTTTGCATGTTGAGGTGAGGAGAATATTTGGGCTTATGGGGGACGAGGTAACAGGGGAGTGGAGAAAACTACATACTGAGAAGTTTAATGACTTGTGCTCCTCGCCAAATATTATTCAGGTGAACAAATCGAGATTAATGAGATGGGCTGGGCATGTAGCACGTATGGGGACGAGAAGAGTTACATACAGGGTTTTGGTGACGATACCTGAGGGAAAAGGTTACTTTTTAAGATCCACGCATATATGGGAGGATAATATTAAGATGGGTCTTTAGGAAGTAGGATGGTGGTCATGGACTTTCTTGATATGGCTTAGGATAGGAAAAGGTGGCGCTGCCTTCGGGTTCCATAAAATACGGGGAATTTCTTGAGTAGCTGAGAACCGGTTACCTTCTCAAGAAAGACTCGGCATTATATAGTAAGTGCGTAAGTAGTGGGATAGGACGTATTCGCCATACACGGTGATGGTTACAGGATACATCTGCCACATCCGTGCGGCCAGAAATATTTAACAGACGTAGTAAAATTCAGTGTATTTCACTGGTGTTTATAGACTAAAATATGAATATGTTTATGTATTACATGCATGGACGAGAGTAGGATGTACCAAGCAGCCTAAAGGCGCCGGAATACGTAATTTCCTACCGGATATATCTGCGCAAAGGCAAATACATTTCATGCAACAGAAGCACTTTGCATAATAAAATTCTTCTGCATGAAATACAGACCAATAAAGAAGACAGGAAATTGTAAAATACGGAAGACTTTAAACTATGAACAATAAGATGCGAGAGGGTTTAAGACCTTTAGGATATGACACCACATTCTTTGATAATTACTTGGCTATGTATCGAAATAGCATACTGTGTTTATACTATCGCACTGCCACGAAGAGAGGTGCAACAAAATTCTCCGAAACGTCGGTAAACAATTACCAAAGAATACGGCGAGAGGCTGCTACTATATCGGCACTCCACACGGCTGGCTTAGAGGTGGTTTTCTTGCAGCACATTGCTAAAGAAACGTGCAAAATCACATCTCAAGACCATAAAACAAGTGACAATTTAGTACTGTAGAATGTAAGACTAAAGCTGCAGGCACGTTCGTATTTCAGTGGTTATGTTAATTACATGCTTAGCAGTGTTTAAACTAATTAACAAAGAAATGTTTCCAGAACTGACAGTTCTAAATACGGACAGGCAGTGCACAATACATAAAGAAGTACCAAAAGGATATGCGCATATCACGAGCCAGTCATGAGTTTTACGGAACACTGATCTGGGAGATTTGATTGACTGTAGTTCGAACAACTGATGGCTACGACCACCACACACAGTCGACACGTGCACACAGCGTGTGGCCAGGTACAATGCAGACAGTTCTAAATAACGACAAACAATATAAATCGTATTACGTACTGCGTAAACAAGAAAAACAACATTCAATTATTCGTCCCAAGCCATGCAATCCTCTCCTGCTGCACGTGAGTCTAGTATCACTGCGCATATTAATCTGCGCACGTTCTACAATCACTGCGTCGTAGCCAGCATACAAATCACAGTTCTGAAAAGTCGCATTGCTGCAGCTGAAAATGACAAATAGGACTAGCATTGATTAGCGTGTAGGCTTAACTTCGAGGCGTAAAGCATGGGGCCACTCTGACCCTCTGAGGGGGGGGGGGGGCGACGACTTCTTGGGATCTTCAGTAAAGTACCAACTGATGAAAAGTTAAGCAACTGGCATCAAAATATCCCTACGAATTTCACTGCAATTCTGCAGGCATATTGTTTTTTTTTTTTGTACAGAATTCTCTTTCACTTTTCGGATACACGACTATCATCAAGGATATCAGGTTTACGGGTATAATCAACTGCATAAGGTTTAGGTAGAACTGCATGGATTCATAATAAAGATAATAATATTATTACTGTCTGCTGATTAAGCAATAAATCAGTATAGGTGTTCAATATTGTCACAGAACTGTAAAATTTAGAATATGATGCATGAACATTTTCACACTATTAAATTCTTAAAACAGATATGGAGTTCAAAATTAAAATCACCATTAAACGTCAGTATTAGTAATTTTAACGATACTTCTTATTTGTCTTTTTGTCTACACCCTTTTGAAGTGGGCACACACTCGCTGGAATAATTTAACTCTATGCAGCTTTTCATGCTCCGAGCAAACAAAATTAGGAATAAAGGATTTGTGAAATTCTTACAAAATTTTGTTAGAAAAATTTGAAAGGAAAAGACAACTTGGAATACCTGGGCGTAGTTGTAAATAATATAGAAAATAATTAAAATTAAGACGCTGACTTTTGGTCTGGAATCTTTTGGTTCGGAAGAGAATACCTTGTTTTTGTGAAAAAGGCACGCAATTACTAGCCTAGGCCTAGAAGGATCTAGCAAAGAATATTTTATATACTCCCTAGACGTGCAGACATAAGAAACAAAATTGTTAACATATTTATCTACATCTCTGAGTAAAACCATGTGAATAACATTTTCTCCTGTTCTCTTTTTCATCTGCTGTTCCATTATCTCTTCAGCTTACTTCAAATTGGTACCCAATCTTTGTCTGATTCCCTCTATTTGTCTTTCTTCACCACGCCTCTTTCTTAATTATTTATTGTTTTTATTTCTGAGAGGCTTAAAGAATCCTAACTTCGTCCATATTCTATCACATATCCATACTAATCCGTCCTTAACTCGAGTAATCTCTTTTGTGTTATTTCTAGTTGAAATATTGTCAGTTTCCCTGGTTGAATATTGTGTACCTCCTTTCTATTACGGAAAATATTTCAACTTTCAAAACCTTGCAGCAGACGTACTCAAACTTTTATGTGGTCTACCAACGTCGGAAGCATTTGGTCGGCTTGTGGACAACACGACTGTACGTATATGCTGTGTACACAGCGTATACGTACAATTTTATTATAATATTATTTGTGTATATGATTTGTAGTGACGACGTACCAATATTAATAAATGAAAAAATTTATAAAATATTCAATTTACAGCCTCGGATTGGGTGTCGCTCTTTGTAGCACGTTTTGAAAAACTTAAATATTACTGTAAGGCACGTATGTCTCCTTGCATGAATATCTCGTTAATTTTCAAACTTGCTTCGGAGTTTTATATCGGATTTGTTAGTAAAGGGCTTAAAAAGGTTTTTCTCATGTTAAATGTATCTTGGGGGGGGGGGGAGCGACACATTACCTGCAAGCTTTGCATCGTGACAAACCTACAGACACCCGACGTCAAAACCTAGGTCAGCAAAACTATGTCAAAACATCGGAACTAAATTGGATGTTTAGCACAACATTCGGATGTAAACTGGGACTCTTCACATTGTACATGTTTATAGAACTGCGTTTTTAAAGTGGCGGCTGGCTATTTGCGATACATTTTCCGTTTCTGAAGCGTGCGTTTGCTTGTACAATGTACAGTGTCAGGCGGAGCACACAGGTTTTCGTGCGCAAATTATAAATGCAAACTAGAATATAGCTACATTACATTGTTGTATATTCGACAGTAAATTGTTGTGATAGATGCTTACTGATGTACTAAACCGCCGCTTCTGCCTTACGATGTGTGTGACACTACCGTTAATCCAGCTGAACGTACAGCACGTGGTACCTGTAAGGGTCTCGAGAAATTCCTGTACCTTCTAAGACTAAATGATCTGTGAAAATACCAAGTGTCGAGAATTTTAATAGATGGTGGTCTTGTAGTCTTCTGGAGTACAGCTAAAGGTAAAGGTAACATTTACCCTAGAACAGGCTACGAAGGCACAGAGGCGGAGACGATGTGTAACTCTACTCTTCCTTCAAACTTGGCGCTAGATTGCGGGGGGGGGTGTGTTCAACACCACGCCCCGGCCGCTTTACCCGCAGGAAAGGCCCGGTACCCATTGTATTGGAGTCTGGATGGGCCCCAAGACCGGTCTGGACGGGTGCGGTAAATCTCGCCCCCACCAGGATTCAATCCCCGGACCATCCAGCCTGTAGCGAGTCACTATACCGACTGAGCTATCCTGGGGCCCTTAGTCTTCCTAAGTAGGAGGCGTTTCCTATGTTCCGCAGACAGCTGTTCTATGATAAGCCTCTCTCTACGTTCAGGATGGAGCTGAAGGCCACGAACAGGACTGCACATGCAGGATTTATGTCTGCCCGGATCAGAGACTTGTCTAGGCACAGTTTAGTGTTAGAAAGCTGACGTTTATTGAAATTATGTATACACCTGAAGATCCAACTTTAGAGAAAAACACAAACCGTTTCTTTAGAAAAAGCAACCGGTTATGTTTCAACAGGAATATAAGACTATTTATTACGAAATTCACATGAGCGTACGAGCACTTTGCCGAAAGAAACAGCAGGACTTGTGAAAGTGACAAGTGTTGTGTCGCTGGCCCTACCACGGTTAAGAAAACAAAGTGGGCAAGTAGCATGGTTTTATTGTAACGCATCCTTCAGCACCTTGTGTCTCCTTCATCACTTAGTTTAATTGTGGAAATTGAACGCGTTTATAAAGGCTTAAATATAAGGCAAGACTCGCAGAGCGCTATTAGCGCAAAGTGCAAAATTATTATAAAATATCCTACAAGCTTTAGACTTGATATTTTTTCTAGGAGTAGAGAGTAGTTACGAGATTTCGAATTTGGAAAATAGGAAAGGAGCACATAAACACATGGTTCGGTACAAATTCTTCTTTCCTCTACAAATTCGGTCTTTAAAATTGACGGATATCGAGTTCGTATTAAGTGCACAATTTGGACAATAGGATGCAAAGATCGATAATTCCTATTTTTTTTAGTTGAAAAGAACATTCTTTCTTAAGCCAATACCCAAACGTCCGCTAAAAAGGAAATAAGTAAAATAATGAATTACAAAAGCTATAAATTACATTACTGAAAAGTCTGTAATTCTCTGAGACCTTGTGCATTGTTCCATGTTTGGGATCCACTCTTTTATTTATACAAATCATTCATCCCAATAACACTTGTCCGCCGGCAATCAATCACATTATCGTGCTTAGGCCCACATAGCAACTTACTTTGGATTTATTCAGCAACCTAAACCCTCACTGTGTGTGTCGTACTCTTTGCTTTCCCTCAGACGACGTGGCAACAGACAGTTTATACTGTGACTCAGAGCTGACTTATTACGAACACACAAGACGTAACTTCAACAGAAATACATTTCTGTACGGAGAATAGCGCTGTCATGTCACGCCATACAGAAAATAAACAGGATAACGGCGAAATCCATCAACTTTATTTATCGGCTGTTTCTCGCGTATGACATCTGCTAGTTCGTGGATAAAGAAACGACGAAAGTTATTGGCTTCTTTTTTTTTTTACTTACTTTCATTTTCGAAACAAAAGTTACTGCCATCAGGTATATCAACAACCTTTATCATTATAATCAACTACATCTCCAACTAAATCAAGTTCTCCTTTGAACAGAGGCTGTCAGTGTGCTTGCCTTCGTGTTTAGACACACAGCAGCCAATAGTCTGCAGGGCAGAACCAGAGCACGTTCAACATAATTGAAGGGCAATGCTTCTCTGCAGCATTAGCTGCCTCCAGCTGTACAGAACTGCAACATGCATCGCTCTAGAGATATTCAAGAAAAGGCTCTTGGCTTCATTCTTTATAATGCATATTAAATTGCTGGTAAAACGTCTTCGGCTATGAAGAAATAAGTTTCAAAGAAGTTTGATTTTATACATCAATTAATAAATTAAATGAAATCAATCCTTTAAGTTTCATACAAATATAATATCAATAATACTGCTGTGTTTTGCTTTCTTTTAGTTTACCGGTTTAAGGGCTGCCATTTTACTAAATTGTATACATAAAATCAAATCTATTTGATAGGGGAAGCATTTTGTGTGTATTATAAAGAAACGACTATGTTGATTATGAAATATTGCCAATGGCCCTTAAAATTCAAACGCCCAGAGTTAAGTTAACGTACATGTAATAGACTAGGGGAAAGAATAAAACTTTTTTTTTTGCTGTGACGCTGCAGCCCATATCGTGTTTTGAGGTTCCTAGATCACACACAGATATATACGGTGTCACTCCTCCGAACGATTAGTCCCTTGCGCAGGTCGCTACCTACAAAACATGCTACAAACACTAGAGATGAAAATTCGTGCCTTCCAGGAGATTTGAACCTGCGATCCCAGAAATCGAGGGGCTGGAGACCTATGCTTTATACTGCAAGGTCACCAGGATCGGCATAAAAATATTTACGTAGACTGATAGATAGTAAGAATGAGGAAAATAGCATAGCCAGATCAGTAACAATAAATTTATGGGCTAACGTAAGATACTTTTCAATCAGTACAGTGGAAATTTCGACACACATGATCATTATGTATTGCACCTTCATTTTCGACTCTTTAAATAGCCATATAAGAAGCATTTACCATTCTTCACAATACAAAAACATTTTACACTTTTGCCACTATGAAGCAGGTAAATCTTGGGCTTCCGTGTAATTATTTTGGCACTGTGACAAATTTTAAAAATTCTTAATGCAAGTTCATTACTTCCAGAAAATGACCATTACATATATTTTCAAATAAAAGCGGTAGTAAGAAGAAATCTGAATTCTTGCTTCGTGTAGGTTGACATAGACTTTTCGGTTGAACACGCTGCCTCCACCTTCAAGGTGTAAAATTACTTTCATATAGAGCCTGAAGTGATTAGTTGTGTTCTCAGTCTTTTAATTCGTTATGTATGGAGAATATTGTAATTGCCTGAATTACTGAACTATCTGAATTCGACCAACCTCTCAGTGTTGACACGAACATAGTCATATTCAGAGAAAGCCGGTTGATTTGAGAGCAATAAAGATGTCCCTGTGCATGTCATACAGGCGTAGGAAAGAGTGGAGGTATGGCTCCAAACCTCCACAATAGAGGTCAGTGGTCACCTACTCTTGGTTTTCTGTTTATTATCAGGAAAGCGGCCCCGTTATCCGCTGAACTTAAGTTTGATTGGTGGGCACGTCCAGTATATGGTTACAGCTCCGGTCGTACTTAACATCTGTAATATGTGAGTGATCAGCAAACCTATTACGCACTGAATAGGAGCCTCTATGACCTCCAGTGTGGATATTTTTTGAGTGCTAGAGACATCCCTTGACCCTGCTCGGAATAAACAATGTTTGACCGACGTCTAGTCTGCAGCTCAGACGCGATGGCGGATGAGCTATGGTATCTGCCGAAACGCAACTGTAGAAATGCTAAAGACTATTAACAACGTATCATTTACGGACAGAAACAAAACACCTTCCTCAGTAGCCCAATTTTTATTCTATTGAACGTAGGAATCTTTATGCACTGGCAGTTTGTCAGCAGACGTCTTCAACCATCACGGTAAAAACAATAAATAATTTCTGTATGGTCCGAAAATGATAAACTGACTCACGTACAACAGTCACAATTTGGTTATATTCAAGCCGCAATTAGCAGTAAAGTTGTACGGTGTAACCTTCTCTTTTTGAACATTTAACTTGCTGGTTGGTGCGAAGGTAAAAAGGCAAGATGACTACAGGCCGAGCTGAATTCAATTTTGACCGAGGGTTTTATATTCGTTTGAGGAATGCCTACAGCAGGCATGCTCAGTCTTCTATGTGGCACAGGCAACTTGGTCAGAATTTGGTGTGCATTCAGGCAGTATGAAATTCAATACGCAATATGAAGAATGAATAATTATACATATAATTATTTTACTGTACATATAATTACTTTACAATTTCACCTATGTATTTATCAATACGGCGGCCGGTATAGCGACTGCTACCGGATGGGCGGTCCTGGGATCGAATCATAGTGTGAGCAAAATTTTCCGTGAACATCCAGACCGGTTCTGTGATCCATCCAGCCTCCTGCACATTGGGTAACAGGTCTTTGCCGGGGGTAAAACAGCCAGGACGTGGTGCTAAACACCCACCCCCTTCCAGCTTCGTATTTGTAAATAGACTGGAGATATACCTCCTCTTCCCATGCCCGCAAAGCCATGTTATGAAGTGACCTATAACTCTATCTTCATTTGATAATATCATGTGCAAAAATAACACACTGGTAATAGCAAGAAAAATCTACTTAAATGGAAATTACAACCTAGGCTAGGGCGTTGTTCGTAACAAAATTTTGTGAAGTAAATAGTAATGTAATGTATGTCTGTACAAACAAGCAGCCCATATGTTTTCAAAATAGCTTCGGCGTTCTATCTCGTCTTTACGCACGACCTACGGGTTAAGAGGGCCTGGTGTAGAGTGACTGAAGCTATAAACGTATTTCCAACAGAGTGTTTTTGTAAGAGATAAACGCTGCTTGGCCTTCCTGAAATGAAATCAGTAATATCCTTTACTCAAGACCAGGCAGTTTGCCCGAACAGCGTTGGTACATTCTCTTAACACTCTCGACGATGGTCAGAGGTAAACATACAGACCCTGTCGAAAAACACGAGTCTCTATCTCTACATCACCTACTTTCTACTGGACGCCATTTGAAGGTATTTCGTTTATAATAATCTTACGGATAAATTTATTCTCATCTCTAGCCACAAGAGGCGCTACACAGACAAAGAGAAACTGCAGTTCTGATCGATGTCTTTTTGACTGGAATACACCAGTTATTGATCACAAGCCGAGGACGGCCGGCTGTCCCGGTACAAACAACTGTCAAGGTTAACTGCAAACTCCACAGTCACTATGTTTATCTACCACGCCATGCAGACTGCAGTTATTTACAATGTTCGGGAGCTCTGGTGGCAAGTCATGCGGTCGCTACAAAGGGAAGTGTAGTATATCATTCAGAGATGTGTAACAGACGAGGTTTGAACGGCTGGAAAAGTTAAGATTAGGCAGTAGAGTTTGGTAAATACCAATATTTCAGGGAAATCATAAACCTCCATTATCAGGAAATGTAAGCATAAATTCGGAAGAAGCAGGTACGCCCAAAATGTTCATATAGACCTATATCTAGCAGGATGCGTAACGTCACACCTCAGAATATTTAATTTTAATTCAGGTTATTTGTGTGCCAGAACAATGCGGCACTTCATTTCTCTCATACCGTGCTAAAATTTGGAGCATTGGGATCGGTAATTTGCAAGCGTTTTTTAAGATTATAAACGATGGATTGTAACTCTTTTGCAACAGTCGACCTGTTACAATAGAATAGTCTAGAGGATGGCAAAAAATCTTATCATTCAGAAAGTCTCAAGGCGGCTTCTAATATCAAATACGTAAAGATGTCAAGTACCAGCCATTTCTGTATGCCGGAAAGTATAACTTTGTGTGAAATGCTGTGTGGACACTCCGCTCTTTTGCGCACGACTAACTCAATAATACAGTCATTCTTGGGGAAGTAACATCATTACATTGTTGAGAGCAATGCGGCACTACAACCTGTCCCAACCCACCTGAATTCACTTCACGTCCTGCTAACAACCATTTTAAAATCATCCTGCCAATCTAGGCCTATGGCTGCGAGCACCCTACAACACAGCGCCCCACAACCGCTACCAACCACATCCAGCAGAACCAGCGCAGTACACCACGTGCAGTAACACAAGTCTTGTTCTCCTGAAGATTGGCATAGTGATGCTCGAAACATGTTGAGAAAGTATTGATAATAAACATCTAACTGTTGCATCTTGTTGGTTTTTTCTCTCTCACTTCACAGTAAAATTCAGCTCACGCAGGAACACGGTGTTGAGAACAAATATTCATCATCGAGTCACACGTTGGGGATTTTGGAGAGACTTGTCCTCATCCTCCCACGTTCTGTTCCGACTGCTTGCACGGTTCTCGACAGACTAACTCTCTCTTCACATTAGTATCTTTACATACAATGGATGAAACTGTGTATAACTGTCGAGTGGTGGTTACCGATATAACCTTGGGTAAAAAGTCATGGCTGTTGGCGCACCCGCTCTAGCTGTATGTTCACGTCTGTTTGCAGTCTCCTGTGCAAGAAAAATTAACGACAGTTGGTTTACGTTGATATGTAGAGACATCAGGCGCGCCTGTGTATTTGTTAAGTTTAGACTGTAGATGTTACAAAAAGGTTTCCACACATACAAAGAATATGTTGTTGCTTTAATCCCAGACTCTGTTTTTAGAAATTCAGTTTCTTTAATGATGAGGTTTCTTCATGATTTCTATATTTGTAGGCTAGGTATTTTGGTGTTTACAGATAAGCTAATATTAAAATCTCCAAATTAAATCGAACATTCACCTCTTCTCTACAGTAAAACTTTATGCAACTAAGCAACCACAACTTGGAAAAAGTCATTCTAAAAAATTTAATTTTAATCTTTTCCATCCCCAAGTGTTATAACATATAAATACAACGTGTCAGTCAATAACACAACAATTTATTTTATATACCATAAAAATAGTGTATTGTCAGGGCGACATGTTTCGATCTTTATTAGTCATCTTCAGGCCCTCTGGGAAAACAGATCCAAGAGCAATCTATATATCAATGTATTGTGGGAACCCAAATGCTTACAGATTGTGTTATATGAATGTGAAATACATGAAGTTTGTATATATTGGAATCTGTGTGGCTGTCTGAGCATTAAAAGGTTAAAAACTGAGATGGTGCTATATTAAAAGCAATTCTGTTTAAAAGACTGTACTAAAACCAAACCTTTTAATGCTCAGACCGCCACACAGATTTCACTATATACAAACTTATGTATTTCACATTGATATAACACAATCTGTAAGCTTTTGGGATCCCACAGTGCATTGAAATATAGATTGCTCTTGGATCTGTTTTCCCAGAGGACCTGAAGATGACCTAATGAAGGTCGAAACATGTCGCCCTGACAATACACTATTTTTATTGTATATAAAATAAATTGTTGTGTTATTTACTGACACGTTGTATTTATACCTTCTAGAGAAGATTATATCTTAATTGTTCAACTGAACATAAAACTTTCAACTAGGTACAGTTTTAATTTTGATGCAAATAATCGACAATTTCTTTAGGTTCTTATGAATTTGCACATCTTCCTGACTGTGACTCCAGTATTCTAAGAGGTACGACTGTGAAAATATAAAGCCTAAATATGAGTCTTAATTCTTCGATTGTCTTCAACTTAGGAAAATGCTGCCAAAATCTGTTGAAATATAAACAGATTGAAAGCAATTCTAGTCTAGAAAACGGGGCAGTTTTAATGAAATGCGTAAAAGTATCAAAGTAATAACATAATAAACTAACAATTGCCTCTAAATAAACAATGTTATCTTTAATTTTGTGGTAATCTAACAATATTATTGCTAAATGTACTCACACTACACAAATTTACATCTAGCTTAACCCTTATTTTCCAGGATAGAATTTCGGACGAGTGTTGAAGAAAAAGTATGAATTCCCAAATTATTCTACATACCTGCAGCCATGTGCTATAGAGAGTTTGTTGCTGATTTTTGTTTTATTCATGTTTATTGTGTTTTGCTTCTCCTCGGTTTATACCTACCTCTAAAACTAGATAAATGTATTACAATTATACGGAAATCTGTGTAATAGTCTATGCTATTTATATTTTTTCCAAAACATTAGTATCAGCACTCATAAATATTTTATAAATCTGTCCCGTACTGTCCAGTCTGTTGATTTTACAGCGACTTTAAGAATACATTTAAAAATTCATATTTATGATTCATCACACCAGTACATCAACTGCTGTGGAGGTGAGGCATAATACGAAACATTAGAGTAAATCTTCATTAACGAAACTGCGGTCATATATAGAAATCAAAATTTAATTCAACACAGACGTACCGTTCTAAACCTAATTCGACTCAAAAAATATCCTTTCAAAAGGAATTCAACTCAAATATGTTTCCATATAAAATTGAATATGCCGCTTAACACATAATTCAACTTAGAT
>Ga0123352_10006582_pt1 | contig 17804 bp, 10 predicted proteins | sample TergutLab28metaG_FD_89700 | JGI IMG/M metagenome (GOLD analysis project Ga0123352, IMG submission 89700) | Labiotermes labralis P1 segment gut microbial communities from Petit-Saut dam, French Guiana - Lab288 P1 | ecosystem: Host-associated > Arthropoda: Insects > Digestive system > Gut ... | reverse complement strand
GTGGCGGACGCTTGTGAGTACGGTAATGAACCTTCGGGTTCCATGAAATGCGGGGAGTTTCTTGACTAGCTGCAAACCAGTTAGCTTCTCAAGAAGGACTCTGCACCATGGAGTAAGTAAGTATTGTATTTTTTGAGGGTCCATTCACTGGTTCTTGAATTATTATTTGGCTCCAGAAGGTCAGACAGACATTATGTTAGTTTTAATAGGCCCTAAGCAGGGATGGGAGCGGTATATGAATAGGCAGATTTGTAATAATTGCTCGGAAGTTCTTGGAAATTTACTTGTACAATTTATTATCATAATGTTGCCATTTACACCATTCAGTTCAAGGCTCAGTCCATCCTTCTCAAAGCCGAGGTGGTGTGCATAGTATCTTAGCTGAGTACATATTGTTTTATGGCATCAGTTTTTGGTATACTTTTTCAGTTTAATATTCCATGGCAGAGCTGTATAGCAAGCAGTAATGGAATATAGTATGGTGCTGTATCGGACTTTCTGTGATGCATAATGGTATGTTAGTGTTGCCAAAGTTAATTATGCCCAGTTTAGTTTCCTTTCTTTTGGTGAGATTTTAGCAGGGCCTGTAGCCAGACTGTGAACACACTGAGTGCAGCAGCTTCCAGTGTCAGTACATATATACATGCATTCATTTATGTATGTATATAATGATCATTTATACATGTACTGTGTGTGTTTGTGTGTGTAATGTGTGTGTACATGTGAAAAGAAACTTTGTCAGGACCAAAAAATCAGCTCTTTAATTACCTAATGCACTCTTTAACATTGCACAAAACATGTTGCATGTACGTATGTTTTTGAATGCGAGTTGTTTCCAGCCACAGCAGTTGACCATAGGCAGCATGTGGATGCGGTAGGGTGTCACACATGATTCAGCAGGCTGATCAGCATGTTTGCTTTTGAGGTTTTGTAAATTCCTAGTGGGTGCACTTCTCCACCCCACCCCTTCGCCCGGCTGCAGGCATGGTTTTAGCAGAATGTAGTTTAGAATTGATGCTTTTTTTTAGCAATTTTTTCAGTATAATAGTTGTATCTGAGGTTTTATTCGTGAGTTAGGGAAATGTTTCGTTAAATCGCATGTCTAAAAATTGTGGTGCACAATATATTCAAACTTTCTAGTAGTCTGTGTGAGGAGAAAGGCACACTGAGACGAAGAACAACTGAAGTTGGGTACTAATTAGAATGGAGTGTATGTTCTTGTCTAACCCAACTTTATTTTGTTTAACGGTAGCAGTGTATTTGCATTTACTACCTAAGGTACAACTGCATGTTTTGGCTCTTGATAATAGCCATCTTCAGGTTGTACATGAATCCTTAGCAAGTAGTTGTACAAAATTTAATATGGGCTGTGTACAGTGGGGGTGTGTGGGATAAGGTGGGCAAGAGATCTCGTACGTGTCATGGACATTAGGGGGTGGGTACATGGGGTAACTGCTATTGTGTATATTTGAGTTAATAATAGTTGGGTCTATGGTATCATATTGTGTGTATAGGACATGTATGTACACTATATACTTATCCTATACGTATGTACTGTGCTGCAGTATACAAGAATATGGAATTTGTAGTTTTTGTAATAGGTACATTAAACTAAAAACTAAAAGGTAGACTAAAACTGAAATAAGGTGCTGTAAGGTAGTAGTGAAGTGTTTGGCTTAATGTTGTTCTTCTGGTTACGCTGAGTTGTATGTTACAGTTGAGCATAGGGATTCAGAAGGTTCACATTCTATGTGTAAGTTAGTGCTGGACATCGAGGAGGGCAGGAGAACCATCCTTTGATGCACCGCTGTGATCTGTTGGTCAGCTGGTTCCTTGGAACATGTTAGAATGAGTCATACCTAATGTGGTTCTACAGTTTTTGGGGGTTGGAGTGTGTGTTGCGCTGTGTAGCGCGTGCTATAAAGGGTCATCCCTTTGAATTATAGAATTTGGGTGAGTAGATGAGCACAATCCTTTGTTGGTGATGTCACTTATTCTTCTTGCACAGGTGTGGTCTGTGTGTAACTGAATATCACTGATAATAGTCAGTGTCTGCAAATATGTAGTGATTATGAGCCAGTGGGGAGTGTTTTCAAGCTCCGTGTTAGTTGTGGGTTTCCTGCGGTCCCAAGGGCAGAACCACAGTAGGTATGACTCAATCTAACATGTTCTGAGGAACCAACTGACCATTGACACACAGCGGTGCATCAAAGGATGGTCCTCCTGCCCTCCTCGATGTCCAGCACTAACTCGCACATAGATTGTGAACCTTCTGAATCCCTACGCTCAACTGTAACATACAACTTAGCGTAACCAGAAGAACAACATTAAGCCAAACACTTCAGTACTACCTTACGGCACCTTATTTCAGTTTCAGGATACCTTTTAGTTTTTAGTTTAATGTACCTATTACAGAACCTACAAATTCCATATTCTTGTATATTGTAGCACAGTACATGCATATAGGATAAGTATTTAGTATGCATACATGTTCTACACACATAATATGATACCATAGACCTAACTATTATTAACTCAAATATATATGATAGCAGTTACCCCATGTACCCACCCTCCAACGTCCAAGACATGTACCAGATCTCGTGTCCACCTCCTCTCGCACATCCCCACTGTACACAGCCCAAATGAAATCTTGTATAACTACTTTCTAAGGATTCATGTACAACCTGAAGATGGCTATTGACAAGAGCCGAAACATATAGTTGTACCTTAGGTAGTAAATGTAACTACACCTCTACCATCAAACAAAATAAAGTTGTGTTAGACAGGAACATACACTCCACACTAGTTAGTTTATTGAACACAGTGGGGATGACGAACCTTATGAAGTTGGGTACATAAGAATTTCAAGTATGTCAAACAGTATGGTACCAAATTTGTGGGCATGAGATTTGAAGTTTTGACAGTGCTGCAGAGGATTTGGGTCATCTGTGTCAAAGGTCAGGTAAAGTAGTTCCTGATGTCTTGAAGGGTTGTGGGGGCAAGCAGTCCAAAAAGAATTCTTATTGACCTGCTTGACCCTGTAAGATGAAGGCAGCATGATATCTCGCAAGACTTGAATCCTCAGGTTGGGAGATGTTACAAATATTGTGTATTGGCTATAAATAAGGAAACACAGTTTCTCTCAGTGATTTCTGTTTACAAATTATATGACACTGAATAAGTAATACATGGATTGCTATTGGCACTTGAATCCATACATTGTGTAATTCTTGATATGGAGCAAGGTTTTGAAGAGTACTAAATAAGTAAGTGTATTTCTTAATTTAATTTTTAATGTAGAATCTCTTCTTGTAGGTCTGTAGGCAAGGAGAGGAGTAGACTAAATAGTCAAAGGTATGTGCCCCAGGATTTCTGTCACACAGTGGGTGCATAATTATAAAAGTGTTAATGCCATTGCCAATATCTGGTGAATAGATATGAAGGACGTTCGGTACATGAGGTTTCCTGGGTCATGAGAATTAACCTTTTAAAGCCTACTGGTTACATGCATCATCAGGTTTAAAACTTAAGAATTAAGAAATTTCCCCCTCTGTGTTTATGTGTTTTGTATTTATCTCAGAACAAACAGTGACCTCTGCCCCATATAACATAAACTGATAGGTTTTTATAACCGAGATGAAAAGTGTTTACTGAGCTGTACTGACTGGGTCTTTAAATAAAGCGGTCTGCGCCTCGTATGTAAAGGATTATACAAGAAGTTACTGCAGTGTTAGATGTAGCTCATTTATTTCTCTGCAGTATCGTTATTTTTCAGCATAATCCCTGAAGACATTTCTGCACTTTTGTCATCTTGGCATTGGAATAAAATTACATTGCAATATAAATTGGGCTTCTGCATTCACAACTATGCATGAACAGATATTTCCATTTCTTTGTTATTTTGGAATCAGTAACCTCCCAAGTGTTAACTTCAACAGCACAAGCATCAGGGTGGATGGTCCAGAGGTTCGCAGTAAAAGAATTTCACTATCTGACGTGCGCTGCATGGTATGCACTGTATGCTGAAGGATCACACCTCATGATGTATTTTGTTTGGGTTGCTGAAGCAGCAATTGGAAGGTTGCCAGTTCCTCAGTACTGAGGAATTGGAAAATGGTTATTAGTGATTGGTTGTGAATGCAAGAGCCCCCATTTCCAGCATGATGGACTTTTGAAACTCATGGCAAGATGGGACAAATGCATCAATGTGCTAAGGTGTTGTGTTGGAAAATAATGATACTTCGCTGGAATAAGTGAACTGTGTTTTACGTTTTAGTGACTTCACACTTCATTTTATGTCTGAGAGAACCTTAATTATTGAGCAGTGTGTGTGTGTTTGTAAAATTGTAGCTCACTGTTGAAAGACCTGTGAGGCCAGATGAAAATGTTGCACACTCACACATTACAACTAACCTCATCTGCATTACCGATTTTGTGGTATCTCAGTGTTCTCTTTGTTGCTTAGCCGTAATTTAACAAATTGCCTGGCATAGCACCAGTGTGACCGCTTACTTGTTGCTTGTTCCTGTGTGTGCAGCAAGTGAGGTGGGTTTTGCAATTACTTCAATGTGCATGTTGCTGCTACCTTCAGATACCAAGATATGATATCCATACGTGTCATTGTAAAAGTACAACAGTCCCATCACAGACCTGGAGTGGCCCAGAGGTTTCCAGGAAATTAAGGTTCCCAGATTTCACGACAACAGCACAGGATGGTGGTAAGGTCAGCCTTACGCACCGGCCGCCTTTACCCCCAGGAAATGCTCCTGGTACTCATTTCTGTTAGAGGCTGAGTCGACCCCAAGGCCATAGTGTGATCAGAAGGATTTTATGTCAAAAATTCCAAATGACACCAGCTGCGATTGAACCTTCCGATTTGAAGCACAGCACCTTAACCACTGTGCCACTGCGGTCCCCAAGCGTGTCATTGTAAAACTTACAAATTAAGGAGAGGTAGCTTGTATAGCCCCTTGTTTCTATACCATTACACATTTGTGTTATTTCAACTGAAGGAAAAATTTAGCTGTTATAAAAATGGTTTTATGGTAATTAGAATGTGGTAAAAAGAACTCATTCTTTACATGCTTGTAACAAGTCTTACCCATGGTCACATTGGAAGATGTATACCATGTGTGACTTGACTTTTTTACAGCTGATCTTATGCTTTTTGTCACTTAGGTTTAGTTGCAAAACTTGACTGTGTGTTATGACTAAATGGTGGGCACAGGGATTTGAGGGAAAGTGTATTAAATGGATTGTATATACAGGGTAATTAAGAAGCATCCATACATAGGGTATGGTATCTGCATGCACCATCGGTTAGATCGGCATTATCCAGGTCATTGGGTTGGTCACCATGGTCTGGTGGAGTGGAAGCCAAGGTCTCCAGACCTCATCACAGTTGATTTTTGCTTGTGGAAGCATTTGAAGACCATGGTGTACCTGTTGAAAGTGCAAAATATGGACCATCTAAAAGAAGACATTAGAGAGGCCTGTGCCTAAATAAAGTCAGATATGTTAAAGCACGCTCACCATTAGTGTGAGAGATGCATCCGTATGTGCTGTCAGTGTTATGGTGTCCATATAGAGCACTTTTGTAAATAAAGAGACAAATTTTACCATGTATGGAGACTTTTGAATCACCCTGTATTTTGTGTTACAGAGTGCGTCGCATTGAGCCACGCTCTTTGACTCGCTCACGTAGTCGTAGTATTCAGCGCTGGCGCCGACTGTCCAGGTCACGATCACGATCTCCACACGCGTCTCGCAACAGCAGGCGGTGGAGTCGCTCACCAAGCTACACTGTAGTGCGTGGTTTGTCATCACGCGTTCGCAGTCGTAGTCGTAGTCGCCCGAAAGTATCAAAACGTGCACGTACACGTAGTCCTCTACTTAGACCTCGATCTCGCAGCCCTTCTTCGAGGCAACGTTCACGAACGCCCAAGGCACTGAGATCTCACAGTCCACGAACTCCACCCAACAAACACTCCAGATTACGCTCAAGAACTCCCGCTAGAAGCCCTCATTCTCCAAGGAGTCCCATCTCATCTTCATCATCGCATACTCCTAAAGTCAAAGATCTACAACTTGCTAAAATGAGTGAGACAAGTTTGTTTGCAGAATTGGTGAAAGATAAAAATATGAGGGAATTGGCAATGAAACGTTTGGCGGCCATCAAAGAGAAGAAGAAAGAGAATAAGGACAGTGAACCAGAGGAGAATACGCCTGTGAAGGAAGTAGCTAATACTGAGCCTTCTCAGCCAGTCCCTGTAGAGGTTGATCAGTCCACATACATTACACCTTCTGACGTGAACAATATTCCAATCCCCTGCAGTGATTCCGTGCAACCTGCACAGGCTTCCTATGCACCAGTGCCAACACCAGCAAATTTTGTGTATCCTCCTCCAGCCACAATAGTGGTGCCAACCACGCAAGTTCCTCCGACTGTGCAGCAGGTTCTGAGCGGTATAATGCCAGGGCCTTCTGCCATCATTACACCACACCAGATTCAAGTTACGGCACCACCGCCTTCCAACTATCCAAATCCAACACCGTCTGCTTCAGTTCCAGCTAGTAGTGCAGTAGTGGTATTGACATCAGGACAAAAGACAGCTGTGAAATTTACTCCACCTAAGACCATTATCACTATACCTGATAATAATATGGACATCTCCCCAGTTCATGAAAACTCAGATGATTTGTCAGTAACAAACACTGCTCCTGATGTCATACATATAGATCCTGAACCTCCAGTGGTAAAACCATCTGTTAGTGAACCAGTCACCATCAAACCAAAACCAGTGAATGTTGAAGTTGAAATAACTAAACCACCTGTAGCAGAGGTTGCACCCCCAGTACTGAAACCAAAAAGTTTGACTAACCTGCCAATGCCACCAGGAATTCGGCAGAGTGACTTTGAAAGTATCGATTCTCCTCCAAGTCATTCACCGAGTCCAGAGCCAGTTCTCAACAGACGTAAAACTCCACCAAGGAAAGGGATCAGGGACCTTCCTATGCCACCAGGTAAGTGCTTTTAGGTTCATTCACAGAACTGCGAAAAGTGACTGTTGGCCTTGTAATGTCTGTCAGTCTGCATGGAATGACTTGGCTCCCACTGGACGGATCTTTGTGAAATTTGAGTATTTTTTTAAAATGTCAAGAATATCCAGGTTTCATTAAAATCTGACCAAAAAAACAGACTTTACATAAAGACCAATATATATTTTTAATCACTTCTTGCTCATTTCTGCTTATAATGAGATCTCATGTCAATTTGTGTCTGTTTATGTTCTGGTCAGTTGTCCCAGGTTCAGAAGAGCTTAGTGCTGATGAAGATACGATTTTGACGCCACCTCCACCAGTTGTACTACCTGAGAAACCTCTGAAGTCAAGCAACAGAATTGTGCCTCGGCCGAAGCTCAAACGGCCTAAGATTCTGCATCGTCGTCGAGGTTCAAAGAATACTGCATCATCCGCAACTGGAGGTAGAGACTGGGGCGAACGATGTGTGGAAGTGTTCGAAGTAATTGCCCAAATTGGAGAAGGAACATATGGCCAAGTATACAAAGCAAAAGATAAGCGTTCAGGTAAGATGCACCGATAGACATAAGAGAGATATATACTTACTGTTTTGAAGAATGTTTGATTGTGGATTTAAGCATTCTGAATTGTTCTCCACAACAAGTATTGGAAGAGAGTTTTATGTTGGTTTACCAGGTGAACTGGTAGCATTGAAGAAAGTAAGGCTGGAAAATGAGAAAGAAGGGTTTCCCATTACAGCAGTAAGGGAAATAAAGATACTACGACAGCTGAACCATAAAAACATTGTGAATCTGAGAGAAATCGTCACGGACAAGCAGGATGCGCTAGATTTCCGAAAGGTAAGAAATGTGTACATTGGAGTCCAAAACTTTGTGATGCTTGATGCTTGAGAGTTCGGCTATTGCTTTTGACCTGCTACGACTGTTTCCAGTGAATCTGGGTGAGATAAAATGATTGGTGCGTCTCCTGCCCCAACTCTCCTTCTAGTGCACATATGAGTTTCAGCTTAGTGAAGTTCTGTCCTTCCTTGATTAAGGTTGACTGCTTTTGTGCTTTACGGATTGAGCCTCTCTTCTTTCAATCATTGTGTGGATATTGTGCTTTCAGAAGGCGTTTGTATTTTACTAAAAGTACTTTTTTATGCTTCCCCCCCACCTTTTCTGGGGGCTTTCTGATGTTGTTTGGTATTTTTATTACTGGTGTTCTGTAACTTCATCATGATTACTGCGACTCTGCTGTATATGCACCAAGTTTTGTATAAGCATTCCAAGAAGACATTCTTCTTGGAGTGCTTGACCTAAACGTTTGTAACCAACCACAAATCTGCGTGGTGCAACATGCCAGAAGAGCAGAGAACTGAAGTTCGTAAACAGTTTGAATATCCTGCGTGTTTAATCTCCATAATTAGGAACACAGTCTAAGCATTCATAAGATTCAAATGAACAGTATTTGAACATTGAACAGTATTGAAACTAGTAGATAAATAACTTAATGGAAAAAACTTGTCGTCTTAATTACATAGTTCTGTTCCCATGTAATAGTTCTAGTTTAAATTTTATACGTTTCAGGACAAAGGATCTTTCTATTTAGTGTTTGAATACATGGACCATGACTTAATGGGGCTTCTAGAGTCTGGCATGGTAGATTTTAATGAAGCACACAATGCATCAATAATGAGGCAGTTACTGGATGGACTGAATTACTGCCACAAGAAAAACTTCCTTCACCGGGACATTAAGTGCAGCAACATTCTGATGAACAACAGGCAAGGCCATGAATTTAACATGTGAATTCAGTTTTCATTGAATACTTACATTAAGAAAAGTAATGACAAAGAATGGGAATTTGTTAAACCACTTGTTTGGCTCTTATTCATGTTAAGTAGGCAAGTAAATATATAGACAAACAAGAAGTCTAGGAGGTGTTGCAGAGAGCGGACATTTCCAAGGGATGTCTGGAGGGAATAAGGAACGTGTGGGTGTGAACTTTTGTGAAGGGAGCCATTTTTTGATAAAACAGATACATTTTGATTTGCCCTTCTTGTGAATTTGGGTAACACCGGATCAGTCTGATTGGAAGTTTTGACTGCCAAATTCTAATGTTTTAGGGCTTAACAGTTTTAAGTCAAGGTAAGTGCATTTTTTGTATAAGTCACTGTTCATCTGTTTGGACAGTGTTGTTTCTGGTCCTAAGATGAAAAGTTAGAGATTTATCAATATAAACTCCTGTTTAACCGAACAAGTCTGACAAGTCAGTTCTATCTTATGTTTATTGGAGCGTGCATCATCATGATAGTTGAATAAAGAGAGACCAACTTGATGTCACTTGCTTTATTATTTCATTATTTAATGCTCAACATGTTTTGGATTTTAATACATCCATCCTCAGGAGCTTGCGACTTATTTGTTAAGTTATTTCATGGGTTGTATTGCTCTGGTACGATGTGTGTTGGTGTTATGTTGTGGTTTGGCTGGGGTTGTGTGGTATCCGTATGCAGGCTGAAGCCTGAGAGCAGAGCAATACAATCCATGAAGTAACTCAACAAATAAGTCGCAAGCTCCTGAGGATGGATGTATTAAAATCCAAAACATGTTGAGCATTGAATAATGAAATAATAAAGCAAGTGACATCAAGTTGGTCTCTCTTTATTCAAAGTCAGTACTATGTTTTGAATACTTCTGAGCTCCCTGCTGAAAAGTCACTGTTTCTGAATTGTGCTTTTAATCCCTAACACATTAGATTTCATCTAATTCTGTTGACACTGAGGAGAAGTATTTTCGGAGATAAACCATGTCCATTATCCTTGCATTTGATATATTTTTTTCAGATAATTGTTTGTACATCATTTTTGCTCTAACAAGGATTTTATGATGCATAGGTCATTATTTGTGTTACAAGCACTGTTTGTTTAATGTGTATAGTACAGATGTAGTAAGTATTTTTGAAATGGTCCTACAAATGATATTCTACATATCTGTGATTATTTGAAAGGAACTTCTGCATATGAATGTTCTTTATGCCTCCAGGAAGAGGGATGTTATGCATCAGTTACTGTGTTGCAGAAGCCTTGCATTTTTATTTACTGTCTGAAACACTCTTCCATGTAGAGTGACATTTGGATTGTGTGATTTATACCTTACTGTGGTTTGTTCTTGCTACTAGGGGCGAAGTTAAATTAGCAGACTTTGGACTGGCTCGGTTGTATAGCGCTGAAGACCGCCAGCGTCCATACACTAACAAAGTGATAACATTGTGGTACCGACCTCCTGAGCTGCTGCTGGGTGAGGAGCGGTACGGTCCCGCGATTGACGTCTGGAGTTGCGGTTGCATTCTTGGAGAACTGTTCTGGAAGAAACCACTGTTTCGGGTTTGTATGATTATATATTTTGTTTAAAAACAGAGTGATAATCATGTCTGTAAGAATAAACTTTGCTGGTGAATACCGTAACACTAACTGTACTAACTTGGTGGAGCAGATTCCTGCTTGATGGGCTATGATGTTGTGTAATCCAGCTGATACGTTCCAACGTTTTAGAGGAACCTGCAGCCTTACAGGGTAGGGAAACTGTTATGCCCTGAGATTGGAGGGAACTTGTTCCTCCAAAACATTTGTCCAAGCCTGCCAGACAGCAGTATGTGGCATCACATCACAGTAGTCAGTACACTTAATGAGTACTGCTATGCAGATGTCAGAGCTCATGTATTTCCTACAATGCTCTTAGAACTAAAAGTTTGTTACATTGACAGTTGCTTTGTATTTGTTCACTATCCTGTGATTTTTTTGAGAAGATCTTCTCAATGAAGATTTTCCTGATGCACACAGGAAGACAAAGGTTGAGAGTCCCGTGCTGGAATGTGAAATTCTTATGTTGCCAGCCCCGTTTACATCTCGCACAGTTTATATTTGTGTGCTTCTTCATGCATCTGTCACCTTTAAGGGGACAGGACTTGCAGATTAGAAGTGTGGTTCTGAAGTCATTGGGAGAGCTCCTTACACTGCTGATGATAAATCCGTCTATACTGGTTCTGCCTTAGAATGGCCAGTCTTTTGTCGGATATATCAACACGTGTCACATCCTTGCCATGTCTAGTTGGGCATGCGGAGGCACAGTTGGTTGAGGCACTGCGCCACAAGCCGGAAGGTCGCGGGTTCAATTCCTGATGGTGTCGTCGGAATTTTTCATTGGCATTAACCTTCCAGCCGCACTATGGCCCTGGTGTTGACACAGCCTCCAATAGAAATGAGTATCAGCGATATCTCCTGGGGGGTAAAGGCAGCCGGTGCGTTGGGCTTACAACCTTACCACCTTCATGTGCCAATTGTCTTGAAATCTGGGAGCCTCAACCTCCTGGAACCCCCAGGACCTGTCCAGGCCTCTAATGGAATTGCTTTACCTTTTACCTCTTTTTGCCGTGTCTATTAAACTTCCCCTGTTTTACTTCACAACTGTTGGTTTTTCAGTTCCTGCTGCTTCTGTACCTTGCATGTGGGTTTTTGGTCGAGTGGACCCAGCTTTAATACTATAAACAAGCTGAGAGGAATTGGCGCCTGGTAGTTGTTAGATAATATAATAACCCTTTTTCTGTTGGCAGTCACAAAGTGATATACTGTATATAACTGCATAGTATTAAAGTGCATCACAAATCATTTCTGCAACTTAGCAACAGTATAATGGTGTATTAGAGTACTTATGTTTTCAAAGTGGTTGTTGACAGAGTGAATCATCCTGTATTAGGACATTTATCCATCACCTTGGTTTAAAATAAAATTGAAAACATTACGTTTTGGGGGATACAATCAGTCCCTGTTGTCAGGTAACAGGAGTGACACACACACACACACACACACACTCAGGTGGTCTCAATAGGCAGAGGTGTTCTACATGTCTGGGTGTTGTACAGAGGTGTAGAATAGCTTGTGTGATAAGCAGTTGTTCAGATCCTGTCGAATAGCAGTGCAGGGTATGCTGCGTATGCAGGAATAAGTTATTTTTCCTTCTTCTTATTGAAGTATACGCCATGTAAAAATGTTTCGAGTAGAGTGTACAGGTTTTAATGAGAACTGTCCTTCGTAACATCTGTCAGTGATTTTTACGCTAAATTATTTTCATAGTTGATTCTTACATACGTATCGTGCATCTTGATATTTTCAGTTTTATTTATTCACCGATGTATGCACTAGTGAGTTGTCTTAAAAAACAATGTTAAAATTTTTGTTTATATTAAAATTTACATTAAAACAGCTCTGACATGTTTTATTGTAGCACCGTGCATTTTTTTTAGAATCACTTCAATTTATCAACCAATGAATCCACATGTAATTTCACATAAAACACTTTTAAAACATTTAAAACACCCGGACATGTTTCGATCCTGTCAGATCATCATCAGGGAGCTTTGTTCCTTGCTAAAGTTATGTTACAGTATTCACAATTCAATTCGTATTTGCAAACGAGGTGTTGTGGCAGCACATCACGTTGTGTGGGGATGTGTTGTGGAGCAGTGGCTAGCCACATAAGTTGTAATTACATCCTGATGCACAGTGGCAGTTAAATTCATTGGATAGTTCTGGAGGTAGTGTGGGCTGATGGATTGGTAGGTTATGCATTCGTTTTACGCACTCCATGCTGATAACCCCAAAAGTGGCAAGATGTTCCTATTTTTTTCTTTGATATCAGTAACCTGGTGATGATTCAGTTCTTCTGGTCCATGGCACTGTGCCATGGGTTGAATGGTTCCTGCAATGCAGAGGACAATAGTTTCTTCATCATCAGGATCAAGCAAAGAAGAATAGCCAGCATAGAAAGGTGGCATCATTTATTGGATGGTCAGAAACAGTGTGAGAGGGTCCTAGGTATGGTGGTGTGATCCTGAAAATAGGTGTTGTATGGTGTAAAATGACCACTGACCAGTAACAAAGGATGAGCTAATAGGTTCAGATCAGGTAAAGTTAAGGATGTAATGGAATAATGATGGGATAAATAAAAATGATATGATACAGAGAGTGTAACACTGGCCTGAGCATCACAGAACAATTGGCACCCAGTGTCACTGTGTCACATCCCAGAAGACCAGGACTGCTGGCAACACCGCTGTTAGAACCTCAGATATCGCAATATATGTGTCTCATGCTGTTGCTTTTATCATTAATGTGTAACTGTTTATTGTATTCTGGGACAGGGCAATGTTGAATTGATGCAGCTGGAAATAATTTCGAACCTCTGTGGCACACCGACGCCTGCAGTGTGGCCATCTGTAATCAAATTGCCATTGTGGCACACACTGAAACCCAAGAAAACGCACCGTCGAAGATTGCGAGAAGAATTTTCTTTCATGCCTTCTACTGCACTAGACGTGTTAGATAAAATGTTGGAATTGGATCCAGAGAAGAGAATTACTGCTGAAGATGCTCTTAAGTCTGCGTGGCTGAAGAATATTTGCCCAGAAAAGTAAGTGTGTTTATTCTCTGTTTTGTTATGCTCTAAGTTCCCTCTGTATTGGTGAGTATGGTAGAGGTAAAGTGGAAGGTATTTCATGTTACGTGGATGAATCATAAATTGATTGAAATACTTTATTATGTCGAATGAAACCTTTTGTTTTAATTTGCATGCAAATGACTTTTTTAAATGATTAAACCAGTGACATTGATTGGGACTTGGGAATTCTAAAGTTTCTTCGAATGATTACAGCAGTCTTAGATTCAACAAATCATGTCACACATCAGCCTGTCTCCTGAATAGACACCATCATACTGACTGCCTTAGGCAAACAGTTTTACTATCATGCTGAGTAGGCAGGGAATGAAAACCTTATGAGTTGTTAACTTAACACAACGATCCCCATGATTATGTGTGTGAAAATGAGATACAGTGATACCTTGGCTAACGAAGATAATTCGTTCCGGAATCACATTCATTAGCCAAAACACACATACAGACGGAAAAGATAAGCTCCTGGAATGGCCCGACTGTTCATGTTTGCTGCTTTATGTTAGCGCGTGCATCCACTAAAACATTTGTTAGCCGAATCCATATTCCTTAGCTGAGTCCAAAAAACAGCGAAAAAATCTTCGTTAGCCGAAAAATTCGTTAGCAGGGTCACTTGTTAGCCGAGGTATCACTGTAGTAAATTTTAAAATTACGGAGTTTCATTGTTCATTTGTACAGGATGCCTCCACCAGAACTGCCAACATGGCAAGATTGTCATGAAATGTGGAGCAAAAAGCGTCGTCGTCAGTTGAGGGAGCAACAAGAATCTCTTCAGAACTTACCACCAGGCAAACCCACACTGCTCAAGGACAAGTCTGCCGGAAACAAATTGTTTGATGAAGGACTAGATATTGGCGGGTGAGTGGAGCTTTTACCATAGACACACAAGATGTGAATTGTTGGTTTGTGGAGGAACTTGTGCTTAATTCTTGAGAATTGTATTTTGGGACAAGGAAGAAACGTGATTACACAAGTACAAACTGCTTGTTATGCCTTGATGTTGTATATCTATTTTTCCATTCCGTGTAAAGTAATTTTGGGATGCATACATAAACCACTTTAATGTCATTTTCCGGTTACTTCAGTTTGTTCATCTTCTAAGTATTTATGTGAAGGTTAGTAGAATAAGCATAATATTTCAAGAAAACGACAGTTCTAAAACATTTCACATCGGGCATTGGGGGTGTAAAAGTTTTGCCCTACAGGACAATTACGGAAACTCATTGACAAGGCAGAAAAACGTAACTTGTATGAAGTACAGTATGCGAGAGTTCGGGTTCTTTAGGTAGTGACTGAAGATGGCTGTCATCTGTGATGTGACACATAATCTCGCAGAAGCATTCAGCCATTTCAGAGGAGCCTGCTGCCACCATCACTAAGATGTTACCTTGATGATGGCTTCAGCAAGTTCCTCTTAAATGTCAGTATGCTTGTGGCAGACTTTGTGGTGACTCATACCAGAATGTAGCAATCTTAAATACTGTTCTGTTTCTTCCCATTAACATATTATTCATAGGCCATGTGGTTTTTGGGGTTGCTTGACCCATGTGACGCGTCTTCACTGTAGAGAATTATTTATATTATTGATAGCTGACGGCCGTTGACAGTGCTAGTTCCCAATCGTTCACTGAAGTTAAGGGATGTTGAACGTGGTCATTGCTTGGATGGATGACTGCCAAGGGGTACCACTGGGTTAAAAACTTGCTACCAGTTTCTAAACACCCAGATCACCTTTTCTCAAACCAAATTATTTTGTGATTTCTTCAACAGTAGGGGTTGCACAAAATTTCGGACCCAACGTAGTCGATGTGCCAGGGTAAATGTGGCGCCTGTCTGTTATGTTGAGATGTGCATTTCTGATACAAGTAAACGTATTCTGTCCTGTTATAGGAGAATACTGATGCAGTGAATAATGATTTCAACTTTGTTCAGGTCAATATTCAAGTTATTTTGTAAATACTCTTGTTTTTATATTTCACTGCATTTACAGTGGCAAATTTTGAGACGTGGGGTGTGAGTGCAAAATGTAATGTTTTTTTTTGTTAAATGAAAACTTCTGTGTCTTTGTTTAGTCCAGGCAACAGTGTCTGTTAGTAATGCATATTGGATGAAAGAATCTGTAGGTGTCCACTACATAAACCGTGATAAAAACTGTCCTCACTTTTAGCTTGTAATGTGTATTGCAGTTTATTGAATGCTTTAGGATTAAAACACTGTCAAGTGCTGACACTGTGGGGCTCCACATAGTAGGCTGATTTTCTTCTCTTGGTTCTTGGTTGGAATGTTTAGTTTAATGTCAGCTTTACATGAAACTTTTAGTTTTTATTGAGTTTGATTTCTTTGAATTCTCTTGTTTTATTATTTCTGATTGACATACTGAGAATCTGGTGGCTAATTGGTTGCAGATCTCCCAACTGCACCCCTTCGAAGCAGACCTTGTTTGAAAGGTAATTGTCAAAGATTTTTTTTTTTTCTTTAAAATGTCAAAAATTGTGGCGTTGGGACTTGTCTGGAAATGGTGTAGGGTCTTTTGAACGTACCATATGTCAGTGTTGTACCGTAACTTACCATGCAGCTTATGTCTTGGTTCTGTATGTCGAAAACAGTTTCAGGATTTGTCAGTTGCATAACTACAGGGAGAGTGTGTTTAGTAACAATTAGAAGGTATGTGTCTTGTGACAGATGCAGGGAATGTGTTCAGCAGGATAACCACAAGAATTTTGTTCAGTAATATGAGTATATGGAATGTGTTCTGTACACCATTTGTACACAAAACAGTTTAGAATCAGGGGGTTATATTTTGAAGTACAAGAAGAATAAATTCAATCATATACACTGAACTGGTTAACAGGATCAGCTGTTAAAATTCTGTACTCAGCAACCATTCCATGCCATTCAGCAATCCTGTACCCAGAATCAGGGCATCACAAAGGAGAGTCTACCAATTGTCTCTATCATGAGTGAATTTAATCGAATCCCCGTTTGTCTGAGGCCCAGTTTTAATATTATCCATTGAACTGAGGAAAAGGAAATGCAAAATATCAGATATGGATCAGGTACTCATGAATGAAGTTAAGTACACGTAACCTCCATACTCCTTCGCAGCCAGATGTTGTCAGATTTTTAACTTCTGCCAGGTTTTTTTTTGTGGCAGATGGTGTAAGGTGTTGCTGTGACTGACTACTTGCAGCTGTGAATAACTGCTTGGCAGAAATTGAAACACAGTAGTGGGTTAGTTGGATTACTGTGAACGCTTATGGCATTTATGTGGGTCTAAGATGATTTTATAATTAGCAATCATTTCAGTGGCATTCATATTGATTTTGCAGGATTTTAGAAGTGGCAGGAATGTCAGTTTAAACTGTGCTCATTTGTTAGTGTGACCATACTGAAGTAACAGGGGTTGTAACGATGTGTAAAATTTAACTCGGTTAGGATAAAAAGGCTGAAATTACAGTGTTCTGTGTTATCACATGACAGCTTTCTACATCTAATTTAGATGGAGGCGGCATTTGCTACCAAAGCTCTTGTGGTGTCTATAAAAAGACTTACTGTACACATTCCGTTTCTCATGGGTGTAGCATGTTGGTGATGCAGTTGGTGAATCTGGGTTCTGTGTAATTTGTCACCATCATATTCCAGGATTGAGCCATTTCTTCTTGGTTTCTGTGTTTGCTTAGGGCTTTAAGTGTTTGTGTTGTCATTATGTTATACCATTCTTATTTAATTATGTATTAATGTTAAATATGAAACAATATATTGTGTCACCTGATGTTGAATAGTGCTGTTGTGTGTGTGGGTATGAACACTGCAGGGTACAGGACTCACAAGTAGCTGTTTAATTATTTCGTTTCCTGAGATAACGGGAGTTCTTACATGTAATTGCCCTTAAAGGGAATCTGCTGAATTTAGAGGCTAGCTAAAATAGAAAAAGCTGTCACATTACCATCATTAATTGATGATGAAACTAATATATGGCATCAAAATCTTATGTTTATTGGACCGTGCATCATTGTGATAGTTGAAGAATAAAAGACCAACTTGATGTCACTTGCTGTTTATTTCACTTCTTATGTGCTCAGCATGTTTCAGACATTAATATGAACGGGAGGGCTACAGCAAAGATTACACACTATACCAGAGGCTGACTGTACAGGAAAAATGAACTCCTGATGATGAGCTTCCCGAAAGCTCGAAACATGTAGAGAATGAATGACGACTACCCATGAAAATAAAGGATAGTCCACAAGTGACATCGTGTTGGTTATTTTT
>Ga0123352_10006581_pt1 | contig 17805 bp, 10 predicted proteins | sample TergutLab28metaG_FD_89700 | JGI IMG/M metagenome (GOLD analysis project Ga0123352, IMG submission 89700) | Labiotermes labralis P1 segment gut microbial communities from Petit-Saut dam, French Guiana - Lab288 P1 | ecosystem: Host-associated > Arthropoda: Insects > Digestive system > Gut ... | reverse complement strand
TTTTTTGGCGTTCTGCATTGAGTGGCAGGATGAGCATTCGTTCTATATAATATCTGTAAGCTGCCAATTTGTGCTCATTAGGGTGGATGGATGTAAAATGTATGGTTGGGTCTGTTGTAGGTTTTCGGTAGTTATCAATTTCTAGGTGGGAGATTCTTTTGGTGATTGTTAAATCTAGAAAGTTGATGCGGCCATTAGGTTCCTGTGTTGGATTAAATTGCAAGTTATTGTGCATTGAGTTGGTGTATTGTGCCAATTTGTCTTCGTTATTGTTGTCAGTTTCATAAATGATGAGGATTTCGTCTATGTAATGGGTGTAGTACAGTATTTGTTTGGACTCTATGAGGGGTCTGATGTGGATATGTTCTATGTGTTGTAAAAATATTTTCGCTATTACTGTGCCTGATATGGGTGAGCCTATATCAGGCACAGTAATAGCGATGGGCTCCCGATGAACGGAACTCGTTTAAGACCCGTTTTGTAGACCCCTGCACTAGAGTACAGCAGACACCCGGAATTCGTACTGATTTGCATGTCTCTGTGTACACTGGATTCGAAGTTATTTACATTATTTACTTCTCGGCACTAGAGTACAAGTAATTCCTTGTCGGTTTCGATTACGGCTGCTTATCGTTTTGGTTTTCCTCACTTCCTTTACCATATAAACTTCGTTCTGAAATTTCTTTTTGAGAATGTGACGAGTGGCGACACTGAAGACGGAAATAGAAATTCGTTGAATATACAAATGGCGGGGTTGGTGTTTGTGTACAAAGGTTGCTGGGTGTGTGTGCGTGACTGAAAGTGTAAAACACCGACTGCATGCGTTCACACGGAATGTTTTTATGTTAAATATTGATTTATTGCAGTATATTCGAATTACATTTTGTTTACGCTCGTGTCAACGTAAAGTCAGCTTCCCGCATTTGAAGGCGTGTCACAGGTAGGTTTGAAGCGCTGAGAGGATGAATCATTGCCGTATTCATCTTACATACGTATGTGTTTTTTGTAATCGGTAGTTTACATTGGACTGTTATAGTAAAAGTAAGGCAAGAGGCCGTATGCTGCCGACTATTTTCTTCAAGCACGTGGAGAGGAAAATTACGGTCCTGTTTGACAGAGATGAGATGAATGTACTTGTGTTAAACACCATGTCCGAAGTGTCGATGCATTAGTGTTAGCATAGGGGGGTACATACAGGGTAGGATTGTATACATTCCCTCCAGTTGTTTATCAAAATTGTAACTTACAATGTGCCATAGTCACGTGCCACATTATGATCCATGTTAGCATACCACTGGTTCACGAACGTTGGTTTATTAATCCATCATCTACCTGACATGGCTTGTAACCCGAAATAGTCTCATTGCATTGTCGCCATGAATGCTCTAGGTTGACTGTTAACTTCCTGTTCCAACCCAAAACATCATTGTGTGATGTGTAATCGACTGGAGAATTCAATATATGGTATTCTGCTGTTTTGTGAATACATGATGCTTCTGCAGTCTAGCCTGTATAAATATTTTTCAAGGTTGATACTCTCAACGGACAGTAATAGAAGTAAATGCAAATGTGCCTGTACCATGAAGGCATATGGCATCATGCAGGTAGAGGTATAGTTCCACTCATTTTGAATGTTGGCATTAGACAGATGTGAATGGTCAGCTTGATGCCCGGCTGCTATTATCTCCAGGGATAGAGCTCCTGGTTCACACTGAATAAGAGGGTGGGTAGGCCCCAGAGCCGGCTTGGATGATCTGGAGAAGAGAAACAGCTCATAGCTCTCGTGGGAGTCAAATCACAATTCCTTGGTCATCCAGCCCATAGTGCAGTCATTATAAGGTCTGTACTGCCCTGCCTTATGCAGGCAGTAATACGTCTTCTGAAAGTTTATGGTGCCCTGTTATTGCCTTGGAAGCACAGTTTCAACCACATTCTTCTTCATATTTAGCAAATTTGACTTATAATATAAATTTGAAATGAAATTGTTTACAAACATGTAAATGCACAAGGTGAAGTCCTTTTGAATATTTGTTATCAAATAGTACATATTTTTTATTTCCAACTTTCACCATGTTCTGAATGTTGTATGCTTTCTTCTGGGTAATTTCCCAGGTGTGAATTTTATATGCCAATGTTTCGGAACACTGTCAGTTCCACCTTCATAGATGGGTAGGTACCCACCTATGAAGAAATGTTGGCATATAAAATTCAGATGCCGGGGAATTACCCAGAAGAAAGCATAGTACATATTTCTTAGTTCAAATTAATGTTTTCCAGGCTTTTGATTTCAATTATTGCAGATTCAGGTCTGCTGGGTTGTTAAAAGAATGGCAGGGATATTGCTCCCCGGTGATTTGAAGGAATATGTCACCTTCTTCTTTAGTGGTCAAGGAGTTCTAGGACTGTGTGACTGTTGAAGATGCAGGCTGTTTATTTTTTAAAACTGCTGGCAATCAATAACCTTACTGCTCAGTGTAACAACCCAGATGACCTGAAAGCTCAACATAATCACTGTGGTAATTCCATCTTACATTATAATTATTACGTATATGTTTCAGACAAAAGAATGGAGTTACTCTCATCTCATGTTATGAGAATTTTATTTTTGACTTGGATTGCTCTGACATTGTGTTTTGGAGAAATTCGAACAAAGAATGAAGATTTTGGTGCTTCATTGGGTCTGGTGGGTTGTTTTGAAGAGAATCATGACTACCGTGGTCTTCCGTACAATGTTACAATTTCCGTAGGACCACTCACTGCACAGTTATGCAAAGAGGCTTGTTCGCAGCAGTTTTTCAGGTAAAGTTCACCTTGTGTTTGCTTCGTATGACAGTGTGACAGTCACCATGGTTCTGATGTGCGTCATCCCTGTTGTGTTTTGTACAATAGTAGGAGTTAGGTATGTTAACACTTACAGTCAAACACAAATATATTTGTTATTATATTATAGGAATTTACAACAACGACATGTTTCAGCCCTATAATAACAAGGACACGGCTGGACCCCTATATCAGCTACTTAACGCCTCAGCACAAGGCGTAACCTATATTATTCTCACTGATTGTATCTATTCTTGTCCTAGCTTAAGTTAATTATACATATATGTTATATATTAAATTATATTATACCCCCTAGCATAAGAAATAGTCCCTATGGGGAATAAAGAAAAACGATATCCAACCAGATACACCCGGGACCATGGTACCCTGTAATATAATGAGATCTCAAACCTGCCCCATTATGCCCCAAGACCACTACACGCATGCTAGTATAGCCTAAGCTCTAAGTCTAACCACAACCTGATGATGGCCCACATATAGGGCCGAAACATGTCGTTGTTGTAAATTCCTATAATATAAGAACAAATATAGTTGTGTTCGACTGTAAGTGTTAACATACCTAACTGCTTACTAGTTCCCATGGTATTTTAACTATATCTGATTAACAACTATTACTGCCACAGTAACACATGGGTAGATTAGGTGGGGTGCTTTATTTTTTGGGCATGCTCATCCTACTAAGCGTATATGTATTTTGTCTTATATATGCTTGGTTTGTGGTGTTAGTTTTATTTAGCTAGCTCAATATTGACAGAGGTATGATCATCTGTTTTTGAACACCTAGAAGTATTTGTACTTGTTTGAACATCTCGTGAAGCACAATTTTGTGCGACAGTCTTCAACAATACACTACTAAAAAATTATTGAGGGTATTTGCATCAATGTCATGATCTGTTGCACAAATGACTTATGCAGATCTGTATTTCTCAATGTCCTTCTAAGTGTGGCCCTACTTCCAACACATGCAACTTTGATGTGTGATGTTGCAGAGTTGTTCTGCTCAGTGCTTGCACCAAAATACTGTTATGATAGAAACTGCTAATGAACTGTTTTGTTTTTTTTTATCCAATGGGCATTGCCATCATAGCAACAATACAAATTCAATGTTCTGTAAGTATTTTATGTCTGAAGATGGTCTGAGTACAGTTCGAAACATGTCAGGTAAATGAAACACATCTCTTTGTTGATGACACATTTTGTTGTGTTTTATACTAATGTAAATCTTGTTTATTGAAACTCCAGCATGATCCCAAATGTGAAGCCGTTTAACTGTTCAGTTATAAGAGACAAGTGTCACATTCTTCCTGGAATTTTATGACTGAAATTAATTTTATTTTGTAATTACAACTTGTTGCAGTTGAGTGATTAGCGTCTGGGTTGACTGAGGTGTTAGCAGTTTTACTCAACCCCTCTACCTAATTGTCTGCATGGTACTGTATACCACGACTGATGCACTTCCATATCCTGTTTTTTCATTTGTATTCTTCCCATTTGACATTTTGTGAGTTCTGCAGTTACGGAAGCATGATTTAAACTAAAAATGAAGCATCTCCAAATATTAATTGCAGAACTGAAGTTAAACACACACACACACAATGTAAAACAACCTTAGTTCATGGAAAATCCATATATGTATGTATATGTATCCATGAATTTATATATATATATAATATATATGTGTGTGTGTGTGTGTGTTTGTGCGCATGTGTGTGTGTGTGCGTGCGTGTGTGTGTGGATTTTCTGTGAACAAATGCGGTTTTACGTTCTGTACGTGATGCCATACTTTATTGTTGCATTGTGTGTTATCTTCACGGTCCAGTCCAGTCTCCTGCTACTTCTACATCACAGGCTATACTTTTTGTTTACAGGTATGCTTTCTTCAAGAATGCTGGAACTTGTTACTGTGGTGGCACCTATGGCAGATATAGACCTGCAGAATGCTCCAAATTATGTACAGCAAATGAATCAGCATTCTGTGAAGAAAGCGTGTCTAATGCTGTGCTTGACACTGGATGGATGGGTATGTTAAATGGAAGTCCATCTTGGTTTTAATCCCGTCATTGCCTTGTCACATAAGAAGACTTCTGATTTTGGCGTTCAGGTGACCGTGCATCATGATAAATTCTTATAATAAACCCAACAAGATGCACCAATTTTTCAAATTTATTTTGGAATATAACTCTACATGTTTTGGACAGATCCTGTGTCCATCATCAGGAGTTTTTCACTGTACACACAGCAATGATATATGTCATACAGGTTTGCTGACAGCTTGCGAGCAGGATCAGGACGAAACCAGTACTGTCCTGATCCTGCTTGCAAGATGTGTGACATATACCATAGCTGTGTGTACAGTGAAAAACTTCTGATGATGGACAGAGGAACTGTCTGAAACGTGTAGAGTTATATTCCAAAATAAATTTGAGAAATTATTGCATCTAGTTGGTTTTATTGTAAGAAGAGTTCTGATGTTATGGAGAAAATGCTGGTTATGTGGGAGGAATGAATTTGCTGGCAGTTGGATGGGGAAGGAGAGGTCCATGAAATAGGAATATTAGGGGATAAATTAGGACAAAGTGTTAGTTTACTACATACATACATACATATGGGTAACACTGTAACCTTCCCATCGTTTGGTTTTGTCCAGGCCATCCACTTTACATCTGGTATTTGCCCTTTGTAAATGTTTAATACAAGGGCATGCACTAAATTCTTTACCAATAAAGCATACCGAGATTTTTAAGACAGTGATTGTTTTATTGTAATCGCTGATTGTTTCATTGAAGCTTGGCGATCTTTATGAGGCATAAATTTACAAGTAAGAACATAGTATGTATTTGTACAGCCACCCTTATTTGTTAAAATTATTGTTATAATTGAATTGTTAAGAAATATTATTCAGGCACAGGCAGTCACCATAAAAGTTTAATATTATAATTTCAATTTACAGAACAACAGTAAAGAATTTATTGAGCAACCCAATACTTCTTCAGTACATGTTTATCATACTGTTATTCATTTTCATTAAAAAAAAAAAGTGTCTTGTATATTGTGCATCTTGATACATTTCTTCATATCGCATGCTGATGTGGTATCTGTTTTTATGATATGTTCATGTTTAGTATGTTTGTAATGGGAGATGCACTGAAGGTGACCAAGCATAGTTGAAATGTGTTGCAGGTAGAGTGGGATGTTACTTGATTTCAAAAAATTGTTTTGCTTTATTTTATATCACTGTATGTGATCGGTGTAATGGTGTGAAGTTAAATGTAAGAAAAGGGAACTACGTATTGTTAGTAACAGTGCTAAGAGCCAACTAATCTTCTTTGTGGAAAGTAAGCGGTTACACTTTCAATATCAAAATGCCAATGTTAGAGAAGATGAATAATCATCTCTGATCTCAGAAAAATGTCCATATACTTGGATGAAATGAGAGTAATTTATTTTTTAGTACACATTGTAGTTTTATTTCCTGTTAAGAAGAATGCATTGTTAAAGTGCTCGACAGTTTTTGAAGTTGAATTCATGATGTCTGTTGAATGACTTTTCATTCCTATACCATTGAAAGGGACTGTTCCATTGTATTTGGGAAATATCTTATTTTTTAACGTAGTCTGCCAACACAAATGTTTGTCACTAGACATGTTCCTGTGCCGTCTTCCAGTAGGCATATTGAATGTATTTCCTCAGTATCCATCTTTCTGCACAGGTTGGTGTGGTAACTTTCTGTACTGTGTTGGGAGGGTATCTGGTTTGAATTTGGCTGGGGTACCATTGTCCTGGCTGAAGATTTTGTGGTTTTGCTCAGTCTGCACTTGTTAATTCCTGGAGTGATAGGAATGTCTAACTCTGTGCTGCATCAAGACCTTCTGTTAATCCTGATACACATCATTGGTATGATGGTATAATAACACGTTTGTTGATATGCTTGTAAAGGTAAAGTTCAACCTAGAACAGGCCACGAAGACCCACAGAGGGAGTAGAGTTATAGTTCTACTCTTTTCTTTAACCTAGCTGCTAGTTAGAGGTGGGTGGTCAGTGCCACTCCCCAGCTGCTTAACCCCAATGAAAGATGCCCAGTACCCATTGTACAGGAGGCCAGGTGGGCCAAAGGCTGTCCTGGACAGGTGCAGAAAATCTTACCTCCTCCACTCCCCTAGGGATTCAGTCCCCAACTGTCCGGCCCACCGTGAGTCACCATACCAACTGCACTTTCCCAGCCCACGTTTGTTTACTGGCATGTCCCATTAAACATCTCTTAAAGAATACTTCATGTGAGTATTCCTGTGATAACCATGCCTTTGTAGGGGAGGGTACAGGAGGAAGTATCTTCATAAACAAGCTATGCCCAGGCTTCTCTTCTTCTGGAATATGACACTGCATCAGTGGGCGGTAGGATTGCAACATCTTGAGGTGGCATAGCGCCCTCTTCTTCAAGGTTGGGAAAATCCGAGAAGAATTATTCGTGTGTTATATTATCCATTCTGTGTATTGATGATGACGAATCTATAATGATTAACCAACAATTGTACAGTGTTTGTATTTAGACAGTTTTATTAATGTTTGTACAAAATAATTTGATGTGTGTACTCCCTGATGATCCAACAGGGATTGAAACATGTAGTAGTCTTCAGTGTTTTAACGTAATATAAATGTGTAAATACAAAGGTTGTGCGTTTATTTGTTAATTATAATGGACTAGTAATTCTTCTTGTCTTGGATATTTCATGTCATAAAGATCAGGACACTACCTTGCTTCAGAACATCAGCAGCTGATTACCAATTCGTGAAGTCACGAAGTGTCTTTGCCCAGAGGAATGGAATCTTCAGCTACACTGCTGTAAAAACTACAAACCTTGCAAGTTCCATCCAGTTGGAGGTGTATGGCCTTCCACCACCCCCCCACCCCCCAACATACAGTATTTTAACACCCTTGTATTAGGATGACCATTCCATGTTACTGAGTTACACAGTGTACTTTTTCTAATTAGTTGCTAATGATCTGTACTCACCAAATATTTTTTGGGTGATGTATTCAAGAAGAATGAGGTGGGTGGAACATGTGTTATATATGGGGAAGAGGAGAGATGCATACAGGGTTTTGGTGGGGAAGGCTGAAGGAAGGAGACCACTTGGAAGATCTAGGCATTGAAGGGAGGATAATATTAAAATTGATCTTAAAAAATACAATGTGGATCATGCACTGGATTGATCTGACCCAGGATAGGGTCAAATGGCAGGCTGTTGTGAATGTGGTGATGAACCTATGGGTTCCATTAAATGCCAGGAATTTCTTGACTAGCTGAGCACCTGCTAGTTTTTCAGGACGGACTGTAGTCCATGAGTTAGTTGTTGACTGTCATGACCTGCATCATTTACAGTGAAATCTTATTATATAATTTCACTGCCAGATATGTTAATATTCTCAGGGTCTACACATATATGATTTATTCTGCCTTCTTTTAAAATGCCTGATTAATTTTTAAACTCTGTGCACCTTTAAAATCATTGTTAAGAAGGTTGTGCCATAACTTTAAGTCATAACATGTGCTGAAGTTTTAGTTTGTCTCTTGTCTGCACAGTTCCTGGCCCACCTGCATCACTAAAACTTTATGATGCCACAGACACTAGTGTACAAGCAGTGTGGACCCCTCCGGTTGCCCTTAATGATGTATTCAGTGACTATATTGTTGTGGCAAATGCTATAAATACATCATATACAACCAACCAGCTGGAACCTCGACAGTGGATGTTTCCCAATTCTTCTTTGAAAGCTGGATTACCAGACCTTCATCCTGGCACCCAGTACAATATATCTGTGGCTACATACTCTCTGCATGTAATTGGAGTGAATATATCAGATATAATCTGGACAGAGATAGGAGGTAAGCATAAAAATTGTGTGTACTTACGTATCAGTACTAAGATAATTTTGTCACTGGGATGGTTAGTGCTGTTTATGTAAGGTTGTATGAGCAACCAAAGATATATGATAGCATGGATGGATAATTAATCCTTTGGCACAGATTATTTGCTATTGGCAATGACCAATTATAGGTGCTGTTATGCATTCCTTATTAAAATTACACTCTTTCAACACTGCGCCAGACACTTATGCCTGGTGCCAAAGGGTTAAGTACAGCTTTGGCAAATGAAGTGTAATATACCTGTAAGTTGACTGTAACAACTTGTGAAAGTAAAATTGCCCCTTTGCATGCCATGAGGACATATAGGAAGCTGGAGGTGTAGCTGTAGCCTTTCCTAACATTGGCACTGTGTTGAGGTGAGTGGTCAGCTTCATGCCACGCCTGCTTTACCTCTTGGAGAAAGATCTCCTGGTACCTGCTGAACCCAAAACTGCCTAATTTGTGTAATACTCCAACCAAAGTCAGGGGAATGTAGCATCTTTGGAATACTGCCAAGTTCTTCTCATTAGCCTGAATCCCTGAAACTGAACACCTGTCGTGAAATTTTTCTTTGGCTGTTTGTAAATGCTAGTTATCTTTGTATGCCATGTCTTGTGGTCACCGAACCAAAACTTTGTACTAGTACTGTACAGTTATTCTTTCAGTTCCTTTATGAGTTCATCCCAGCACCAATATTATTTAGGTGTTATGTGACTTCATTGATCCAGTCATCTTGTGTTAACATCACAAAAATCTTCCTTTATAATTTGTTTCAATGTTGTTGGAGAAAGACAAGGAAGATTGTGGTGCTTGGATGTAGCTACTGTCTTGGTCAAAATCATTATTGGAATCATAATAACTGCCTTTGAATGCCACTGTATTTTTATTTCTATGTCCTCCATATAACCAGGACACGGATAACCGCTGAAATGAAAAAATGCCCATTTGTGCACAAATGTGCATGATTTTAAGACAGGGTTGTGTTACCATTCATAATACTGTGTCGTGCCAAATATGGTGCACGTACTTTCTGAAGTGGATTGTAGTGATATCATGAGATTGGTTTGAGCTGTGCCTTTCATGTTTCCCTCCCACTCTGCACCTGTATGCCTTGTGGTTTTTGATCCTTACTGTGTACCCTGAAGGCTATTCTTATGTGGCCTTCCAACTTGACAACATCTTCAAAATTTTGTCTGGGTTTTCTTTTCAAAATTTGGCTTTGGTGCACCAGGAGGTATTTTGCATCGAAGTAAGCTGTGGCTTGCTTTGTGTGTTATTTATTTTGTGATGTTGCGGATCATGACATTGGCTAGGTTGTGTAGTTTAGTGAGTTACATGAAAAGGAGTAAGAGCTTTCAGTGCAGCATCTTGTAAGTGCACTTATCTTGTGTTGTATGTATATTCATTTGTGTTTATTTTCAATTTTGATATATTTAAACCCTTCGTGGATCTGATGAATTGTGTCGCTTCCTTTCTGTGGCTGCTTCCACTCTCATGATTGGGGTGAGGAGAGAAAACAAGGGGCATTGTTAAAGACATTAACATGATTAATTACATAGAGTGGACTAGAGGAATACACACATCTTGTAGACTGGTTAAACTGACCACATCTTGATGGGTTTCTTTTGTAGTGCCTCAAGATAAACTTTTAGGCATTTGTATTTCAACTCAGATAATGAAATAATGGTGTACGTTACAGAAATGCATATCTGACAAAATTTTTACCGCCATTTGTACATACAGTATTGAAGGCTGGTTCCTTCACTAATTATTCGTTAACGTGCCTCGGTTCATCGTATGTAACTCCTTAATACAGATACAAGCAAATAGCATAAAAAATCCCCTAAGCTTAAAAAATATGCATCTCAAATTTCTGGGATTCCTTCCCACAGTGTACCATCTGCTTGTGTTTCATCCAGTATCATACTTAACTTACTGTCTGCACAAGTGTGTGTATTAAAATGGAGGTATTATTGTTTATTCATATCGTCCTGTTTTTTTTAATATGTCATGTACAAATTAACCATCTTAATATTAATGAATGGCATATCATTGTGTTGTTAATAGTACAAAAATTACATCAGTATGTGTCCAAACATAACTAAATAGTTGCATTTGGACAGTCATTGTTTTCATTTTGAACCTTCTTATTTAACCTGTTATGAAATGTAATATTAAAGTCATACTTTATGCAAGATCTTCCTTGTGAATTTTCAGAACCTGAAGAGCCCACAGTACCTAGAATTGTAAAGAGAGACAAAGGTCAAGTTGTGGTTGAGTTGTTACCAGCAGTAAATGAGAATGGTCCAATCACAGCATATCGTGTGGTAGTGGTTTATGAGGGTGGACGCAGTGCATTCAGGAAAGATATGCTAAAATCATTTCAAGAGGCTGAGTCTGAAGGATTGCCCTACTATATTGCAGCTGAGTTAGACCCTCAGGTAAGATAATTGACCCTCCTATCTGGGGTCATGTAAATTTAATGCTCGAGTACAAGTTTCATAAAACTTGCTCCATGATTCCAGGATCTCAAAGATGAATTTGTTGTTGGTGATGACCGCGTGTATGGAGGTTATCTTAATCCACCACTGCCTCCAGAAAATGACGTTCATGTTACACTTGGGGTGGTGAGCAGTTTGAACAATGTCACCAAAGTTACATATGCTCACTTGGGCCACGTGGTTCTTGATGTAGGAACTAAGGGGCCAGGTAAGACGCAGTCAGTATACTGTATTTAAACAATCTCTAATAAAATGGTTCATATTTATAGCTTGACTTGTGATTTAAATATTTAATTTGCACAAATGTGTGTGTGGTATTTTGTTCATATGAGCAAAAGTATATTAAATGTGACAGTTCACCAAAATGTACAAAAAAAATTTGTATAAATTTATATAAATAAACTGTGTTGTTCAGTTCTGTATAATATCAAAGTTCAATAGTGCAGTTTTATCAGTCACGCATTGATTTTGCTTTTTTTTTATAATGTAAGTATGAATATAATAGTATGATTTTTTTCCCCCCTTTTTGGAAATGTAACACTGTGGGTTATTTAAAAATGGATGCCTTAATGGCATCAATTTTTAAATAACCCATTAAACTTTGAAGCTTGTTGCTGTGTCACCCTGTCCTATTTTGAGAAGTGTCTAATTGAGGGTCTTAACAGTTCCAGGTCCTGGAGGGTCAGGGTTGGTTATTGGGCTTTCTGTGGCCATTGGTGTCTTTGGATTCCTACTCTTGCTGTCAGTGATTACTTATTTTATGCTCCCCAGACATCTGAGTAGGCGCAGGCAAAATTCTGATCACCAGGAACTTTCTCTGCAGGGACCCATGATTGAAGTAGTAAGTCTTTACCATAAAAGGTTGCATTCGAGTCCTATACCTTTTTACAGTGTGTTATCCTAATTATTGTCCCTTTTTGCAGGAACCAAATGGCTATATCCATAATGGTTTTATACCTGAAGAAGAAGACATAAGAGTGAATCACTATGAAAATCTGAAGCAGCAAGTGTGGAACATACCTCGTAACTTTCTGGATGTAAAATCAGAGATCTTGGGCCATGGGAAGTTTGGAAATGTGATGAGAGGAATTGTTCAGCAGAGGGGCTTCCCTGTTCCAGTTGCCATTCACACAATAGCAGATGGGGAGTTAACACCTGCTGAGAAGAAATCAATGTTGCAAGACCTCGGTGTGTTGATACGGATTGGTGGTCATGCAAATGTAATAAGTCTTGTGGGCACGTGTGAAAGTCCGGACACATTGTTCGTTGTGGTTGAATATCATCCTGCTAGTTTGAAAGATGTGCTGATAGAAAGTCGTTGTTTGGAGCATTGTGCTACCCCATTCTCCGTCCAAGTTCACATATCGGATACAAGTCGTTCCAGACAGCGAATGTGCTCCCTAGCTGAAAGCCAGATTTTGGAAACAGCTCTTGGCATTGCACAAGGAATGGACTACTTGACCTCCAACAAAATCACTCATACACAACTAGCAGCAAGGAATGTGTTAATGGCAGATGGTATAGTACCCAAAGTTACAGGCTGTGGAATTGCTCATTATAATAAATACAATGAGGTAAGGCATCATATTGCACATGGCTGTCTGTGGTATTCAGTAGACTAATAACTTCGTACATGTGATACTAATTCTGCTTTCAGAATCCTGATTACACCAGGTGGACAGCTCAGGAAATTTTCCGAGGCAGGCCACATGTGAGCAAGAGTGATGTGTGGTCTTTTGGTTGTGTTCTTTGGGAGATCTGTGCACTTGGTGAGTTACAAAATCATTCACTCACTCAATCTGCGTGTGGGCTGTGTTAAGACAGACATAATGTGAAAGCCTTATAAATGTTTAAATTTCTTGTTAGTGTATTAGAGCTAAGTATGTTAAACTCCTGATTGTTTTATTGGTTTTTGTACATCTGAGATTGTTGTTATAGTTATCAAAAGTGTGTGTTGTTAGGTGGGACACCTTATGCTGATGTTGCCACTAGTGAAGTTGGCAATAGGGTTATGCGAGGACAGCGTCTTTCACAGTTGCACTGCGTTGATGATGATCTGTACCAGTTAATGCTTCAGTGCTGGCAGCTGGACCTGGATGAGAGACCCACATTCCAAGAAATTGCGCACATATTAGAGAACATGTTGGAAGATAGCATGGTAAGGGTCCATTGTAGGAGGTACCCATGAAAATGTATATAATTATGAAGTGAATAGAAAAATTATATTCTGTCATTGCTTGCTTTGGCTCATTGGCCAGTTTACTGAGCATGGTTTCCCCTTACTGGGGTTGCAAAACAATATCCTTTTACAGGGTTGTCTTTTTAACCATATGTTGAACCCCTGACCTGGAGGACCAGGATTTTATATCAGGGTTACTACCCTGGTGACACAGTTCATCCGGCTCCTCTTTGTGGCCTGTCCAAATTTAGTGACCCTGCTGGTAGTTACACTAACATCAGCCTCGACCTCAGCCTTCTCAAAATGCACGGTTTTCCTTGCCTTGCTCAGCATGAGTCATCGTAAAGGCACTGTCTCCTGGGGAGCATAGTTATCTAATTTGGCAAATTAATTCATGTCCTTCAGACTAAAAATGTTACAGTGTGTGTTATAATTGAACCCATTTACCACACACACACACATACACATACACACAGTAATCTGTAAAAGCTGACAGGCACACACAGTACCATAAAACACACGCCTAGACACCAACGCTCACCAACACTAGGGCATGTGGGCGCACATACGTGTGGTTGTGCATGCATGTGCGTATACCTGTCACTGTTTTATAAATGAAACTTCTATCCTCTATCCGTGGCCTATGCCACCTATTCCTCCAAATTTTATAATTTTCTCAGTATCTTCTCCTCCTTTCATTTATACTAATTTCCGTATCTCTTTACAGAATGGATCCATACATGACTGATTAAGAACTTACAGGTTTATGTTGTATGGACTGTGCCATAGAAAACTTAAATAAATTTTATTTTTTCAGTCACTCAATTATTTTACCAACCATTGCACTTATATAAATTTATAAAATTTACATCTTAAAACATTAAAATTAAGATCCATAACAGGGCACTCTTGGCAACACAACACAACACAACATGGCATGCTGCCACAAAACCAGCTGGAATAGTGAAATTAATGACTTTTAATAGTGTAACTTTAGCAATGACGGTAAAGCTCCCTGATGATGGTCCTAGGACTGAAACATGTCAGAGCGTTTTTAATGTTTTAAGGTGTAAATTTTATAAATTTATATAAGTGCAGTGGTTGGTAAAATAATTGAGTGACTTGACGACATGCATGGTATAACAACGAAAATTTCTTTTTTCAGATTCATTTGAACTTCGAGGTGTATGCTGGCTTCCATTATGAACAGTACATACATGCATTAGAGCAGGCTGAATCTTAAATTAGCTGCTGCAGACAAATCAGAGTGTGAAACATGGCTTATTTTTTAAGTACACAAAGCTTTGTTTTATTTTTTTATATACAAAAATCCTTTTTGTTGCAAGATATTAACCAGTATTAACAGGGGTAAGGAGCATCACCAAACTGTAACATGAGATTGTGACAGAACTTAAAGTTGAGATCAAACTCTTTCTTATTTTAAGTAGTATACAATTTTGTAAAAATAAGGTAGTGTGTTTTCCTATTAACAGATCTTACCCAATCAGCCTTGATATTAGAGTGAAATTACTATTTAATAATCTCTGGGAGAATCACCATTCCTCCACTAAATCAAGTTTATGCAAAAAGAATACTCATCTTTTAATAAGTAATTTATTTTTTAGACAGTTGTTTCTTAGCAAAGTCTATAACATAACCACCCACCCTGCTGTTCATCCCTAACTGTTGAGGTCATTGGTTCCCCTGAAACCCATTCCTCCTTCATTTGCTTGGCTTCTAGGTCACTCTGTCTTAATAGCTACCTCAGTAACTTTATATTTTTAGGTTGGTCTTGATTATATTGTCTTTCAGTTAAGTGTTACAGCCACTTATTTCACAGCTTTGCTTGTCCATCACTTCCACATCTCTGTTCAGAGCCCTGGATTCAGGTTGCTGGTGCATTGTAGCAGCTGGTTAGTGTCCTGGGCAGTATTTTACCTTGCTGTGGGAGGGCTACTTCAACAGGTTTGGGAAGGTTTGTTTTTGTCATTGCTTTCCATGGATCTGTCATCAGTGGTTTTACTCAGCCATAAACTAGATTGTTGGCTGTGTGTGTGTGTGTGTGTGTGTGCCTCCTTCCAGCCCGTCAGATTTATGGTGTGGTAGTTCCTCCTTGGAGGTTCTGTGAAGCACTCTTCTCAATTTGTTGAAAGAAGAGTTCCTGCTCATCTGTCAGCTTGTTGTCAGGATAATTTTCCTTGAGGATAGCTACCTTCACATAGTCGCTCCTTATAGGTACTTGGTCGAAATGAATCTGTAGGCATTGTGAGATGGTCTTACCCTTTGCCCTCTTTGAGTCACTGTTTTATTCTGTGTTTTAGAATACGATGTTAAGGTGAAGGTTCATCCAGTAAGAAGAGTTTTCAGCCTCACTTTGTCCACATCTTCTCAGCCCTATAATATACACTCATCTTCTGTTTTTCTCTGCAGTGTGACCCAGTTTCTTTGTAGTGTAACTAGTGTCACTTAGGAAGCCACTTGCATTGCAAATAAGACCAAGGAAGATGCCAACATCAATCTCTTGCTTTCTACTTTTACAGTATGCACAATTCTGCACAGTCAGCACTGGATATGTTAGAATATAGATATACTTTTTTTTTAATTACTCTAGTGCCATTATTTGTTAAGTCCCCATATTTAAAATTGGATGATTTTCTTCTCATATTGGGATTTAAATCTCAACATTTGTAATCCTACAAGTCATCTGAAAGGGTATTTTGTGCAATATTTTGCATGTTAACATTTTAAGACCATAAGAAATGGACATTCTGATGTAGATTTGAGTTAAGCATAGATTTTTCTACAGTATGAAATGGTGTACGTTTTTTAAAAGAATACTTAAGAAGATGTTGGATGAGGTATCTTCATGTAACACTGACAGGACTTGCCAGCAGATTTGGTGAACATGCATGCACATAAATTTCTTGCATTCTAGTTTTCCTGCAGGCATGTATGTTAGTGTAGAATATTTTGTTGAAGTGAATTTTTTTTGCCAAATACACTGTCCTTTTTACTGTCATGACCTTTTATTCTCTGTGAGAAATGTTATATTGTGTTCCTGTATAATCCAATTTGGTCTTGGCTACCTGTTTTTAAGTCTTTGAACACTGAATGAAAGAAATTTCTTTCCTTGGATGGTACAGAATGCTTATTTACCTAGCATTTCATAACTTCCATACACATTTTCTTTTGACAGCTGTATCTGCCAGAGCAGTTTGGCACTAAATTAACCTTTATCGTACGGCATTTAATTTAGTCTTCATGCCCACGGTACGGTGTTTATATTAGACAGCCCTATAAATAGTTCCACGTGGTTGCCTATAAATGTTTATAAATTTTGAACCGAAGGTGATGAAACAATTAAATAATCTGCACTGTTGCAAATAAATCAGAGATATTTCAGTTCAAGAAAAGTTTCAGTACAGTGGCGTACCGAGAGGTGTTGTTGGGGTGTTCAAACCCCCCCCCGAAATTCGGAAGGCCCTCCAAAATCATGCCAAACTCAACCCGACTGAGAAAACTGTTAAAAATTGCTGAATTTCGGATGCCAACACCCCAAGATGTTCAGATAAAAGGCAGTAAAATTCCAAAACTACCTAGGTTTGCAATTGTTTTACATTTGCACTGACAAATAAATTGGTTGTCATCATAAATAGTCCTAAAGTACCAAAAATTAAGAAAATTTTACAATATGAAATGAAATTTCTTGTACCAAATTACAGCTGCCTCCAGAACCCCTGACTAGGGGGCTACCGCCAACAGATCTCCATTCTCTCTGTCCTCAACTGAATTTCTTGAACCCCCTCCCCCGAACAAAATTCCTGGGTACGCCACTGATTCAGTAGAAATGTTTAGTGCCTACACACAGGAAGTTAAGTTAAAAGTTTTCTAATTCTCAATTTATTTTACTTACGTTTCTGTTTCGGGCCTGACGTACACACAGGAAATTTCAGCATGAAGATTTGTGGAGTTATGCCTTTGCCTGGTAGTTTCAGAAACACCATCTTACGTCACACGCACACCATACTTTCTCGAAACTTCACTAACGGCTTTTTTCTTCACACCAGTCACAGTTCACACGCAACATTTTGGCTGCGTCGCTATCACGAACTGAGACTGACCAAATTTTGTTGAGTGCTGTTGAGTCTACCGACTTGCGTCATCATTTCCAGCATATTTTACAAGAGCTGAATCGAGTCTACCTATTTTCTTATTTTGTCAAGAAAAGAGAAACTAAAACAGAGATATTTTAGAAGTTGTCTAAAAGTGCATAAAATTCCATTGCCTAAATAAATGATGCAGTCGCTCGATGCCCCTGCTTCTTCACTTTCGCTGTCCCAAACCATTTCAGATATCCGGTTTGGGGACAGGAACCCGG
>Ga0123352_10006580_pt1 | contig 17806 bp, 6 predicted proteins | sample TergutLab28metaG_FD_89700 | JGI IMG/M metagenome (GOLD analysis project Ga0123352, IMG submission 89700) | Labiotermes labralis P1 segment gut microbial communities from Petit-Saut dam, French Guiana - Lab288 P1 | ecosystem: Host-associated > Arthropoda: Insects > Digestive system > Gut ... | reverse complement strand
TTGTCGATTAAATATAAGTGTTGGAACTGTGTGGTTTTGTTTTTATAGATGGGTGGGTGTTTTTTGTTTGTGGGGGGGGGGGGGGGGTTGAGGAGAACAACTCTTGAGCTGTCCATGTGGTGGCTACTTGAATGTTTCCATTTTCTATCATTAAGTTATTGCAGTAGTTTAAATTGTGTTCATAATGTGGCATAATTATTTTGATATGGATGCAACACTATATTTGAGAGCCTAGGGAAATAGGTGGTATAGTGACTATCTTAACACATTTAGAGTTGTGTGCAAAGACAGATATGCCCAGAAAAATTTAAAGACAATCCACATGTTACTCACACCAAAGATTTTGTTGTGCACAGACTATCTGATTTTTTCCATGCACACTTGATGTACCTAGTCCTGCTATACATTCTGTTACAACTTTTATGTAGTCCATAGCTGGAAACAGTGAGGCAGGAGGGTTGTAAGGATGGCTGTTTTTGGATTACTCTCCCTTCAGGTACTTGTGCCAAGGCAGTTTTGCTCACATCTGTCACAGCATCAACATGGGGTGGGGTGTCAAGGAAAACCATGTGGCTGTGATTGCCCTTCACAATTGTGGAAAATCCCATTCTCAAATTTTTGAATTCTTAAAACCAATGAAAATTTTGTGAATGTTCACCTATTGGGCAATTACACGTTATAAGAAACTCTGGAGGGTTGAAGACGGGGCTTGGTCAGTACACCTGAGCAGTGTGAGGGCTGAAGCCCCTATCAGAACAGTGCAGGAGCAGATTTGCCGAAAACTGCTCCGGAAACAGAAGATCATGCCCCAAGAACTGAACATACTGACCCAACCAATGTCACGCCTCATCAGGAATGATAAACACATGAGAGCTCATGGGCACTTGAAGGGACACCTCCTTACTCCTGCTTTGAAGGAGATCCAATGGACAAGAGCAGAGCATCTCCTCCAGTGGCATGCCGAGAATGGGCATGAAAACATCCTCTTCATGGATGAGAAAATCTTCACACAATCACCAGAAGAACAAGATTTATGCTCAAATGTCCCATGAAGTGAAGAAAAGCATTCCAAGGGTGCAGAGAGGCCATCACCCTTTCTGTATCATGGTTTGTTGGGAGTGTCCCATCAGGGGGTGACACCTCTTCATTTTTGCAAGAAAGGGGTGCTGAAGCGTATCAAGACAATGTGCTTCAAGGAATTGTGAAATATCTTAGCACAACCCTCTTCAGTGGTCAGGAATGGGTCTTCCAGCAGGACTCAGCTCCTGTCCACAAGGCCAAGATGACTCAGGAGTGGCTGAGGAGGAATGTTATGGCCTTCTTTAGCGCTGAGAATTGGCCCTCGTGTAGTCCAAACCTCAACCCTCTGGACTATAAACTGTGGGCTGTTTTGGAGGACATGGCATGCCGTAAGCGTCATAGCAGCCTGAAGAGATCTCTCATGAAGACAGCAGCAGAGTTCCCACTGGAGACGGTGTGTGCAGCAACAGCAGAGTGGCCAGAGCATCTCAAGGCTTGCGTTGAGGCAGAGGGCGGCCATGTTGTGTGAAATTATAAATGAAAATTTAACAACTATGACAAATAAATTATTTGGCTCAAAAAGTGAATGTTTTGTTTAATTTTCTTTCTAGGTCACATTGTACTTGTAACAGAACTTATGGCAAAACTAGGTATACATATGTATATGTCCTGTCAATTTTGAGTATAAGTCACTTGTAAAAATGTCCCATATGAAACTCTGAGCATGTTGGTTGAGTATTCTTGGTCTGCATTCTTAATGTGTTCAAATATATGTTCTCTGGATCTTCGAATCTAATAGTTTAAAGATGTTTGGGAAATGCTAGTCTCTGTAATAGTCCAACATCAGCATATTTTACTTTATATTTATATACTCCTCACTGAATCTCACTCTGTCTTCTGTGTGAAAAACTTCTAAACCAGATTTCTTTGTCCTTCATGGAGAGCTGTATTGTGTCAGAAATGTACTATAATGGAGGGAATTCCAGAAGTTGAACATATGTGAATGTGATGTACTGACTTTTTAATTGTCATTGTTTCGTACTTCATCCCAAAAAATTACAAAAGAACGGTTCCCAAAAGATTTCTTGTATAAATGAAAGACTTTTTGTGAAGGTTTAAATAATCTTTATGATTTTATTTCTTATTATAACCAACAAATGCACACTTACGAAACTAATTATCACTACAGTTTGTGTAGTCTATACTCCTACATGTTTCAACACTTTCGTGTCATCATCAGGGAGTTTACAACCAGTGCCTTGCTAAGTTACACACATTCTTCAAATTGCAGCTGTCGGAAATACAGTTTATAAATCAGGATGTTTCGCCTGAAGCTTATATAAGTTCTCAGATTGTAGCTGTTAAAGTCACAAGAGATTGCATAACATTTTTAAAATGTTAAAATATTGTCATTTTTACAATACAATAAAATAAAATCTTTTCGAAGTTACAATCTCTTGCAATCAGTATGTGTTTGTGGCTGCATATACACTCCCATTTTTTTATGCTACTCTTGTGCTGGTCTGGCCAATCAACAGCTGGGATTGTATATGCAGCCACAAACACATACTGATTGCAAGAGATTGTAACTTCAAAAAGTTTTTATTCTATTTTATTGTAAAAACAGTTTAACATCTTAATAATTTTATACAATATCTTGTGATTTTAATAGCTACAATCTAAGAACTTCTAGAAGCTTTAGGTAAAACATCATTTCCAACAGCTGCAATCTGAAGAAACTATGTTACTTAGCGAGGCATTCATTGTAAACTACCTGATGATGACATGAAAGTGTTGAAACATGTAGGAGTATAGATTACACAGAGTGTTGTGATATATACTTTTATAAGTATGCATTCGTTGGTTGTAAATAATAAGATACATGGTACATGTATTAATATAATCTTTATGACGATACATACAAAGAATGTTATAATTAGGATTTAAAGTATCACGTTTTGATGCTCATCTATCCAAACACTTTATACAAAAGCCAGTGCAAGTAGATGTTAACATTTGCAACCTCCCATCTCAGTAATACATTACTTTGAATATGCCTGTTGAGTATGCATATGCATTTCAAGCAGAGGCAACAGATGTACTTGACTGTACAGGAGGAGAGTGATTGATTTACATCATCACCACCATCCGTTGCAAGTTAGTCCTTGAAAGACCTGTTTCGGCCTTGTGTAATAGTATCTTCAAAAGTCTTCCAAGTCATCTTCATCCATTTGGTCTATAATTCAGCATTATTTTTTGGGAAACTGTTGTTGTTCAACCTTGTTACATGTTGTAGCCAATTTTTTAGGTATTTTTGATTTACTTGGTTCGTAGTAGCATCCAGTACCTATTGTCACTGGTGTAAAGTTGTTTTGCAACTTTTTTGGTATGAAACTTGTCTTTTCATTGCTCAAAATTAATACACAGTCAATGAGGAGTGAGGTACATCCACATTCCTGGGAAATATGTTTACTTCTGGCAGCATAATGATATAATAATCTGATGACATGATTAGGGAAACAGTTTTGGGTGGAGTATCTTTCTTGCTGTAATATGTATTTTTTTAAAGGACGTAAATTTTTAAATGTAATCAAATTAGTCATTTTGTAATGGAAACTAAGGTGAACCATCAAATCAAGGTTTGAGGCAAGTGTTAGCAATGATCTTACAGAATTGAAAGAATATGAAGAGATGGCACTGGTGTAAGAAACTGCAAAGTTTCTGTTACAGACTAAGATTAATTTGGTTTTTATAATTAGACACAAATAGTTGCAAATGGTTCCTGTTGTTAGAAATTCAGGTGTGGAATTCCACTTGGATGTCTGTTAAATAAGTCCAGAAGGTAACAGGTGCCTGACTGGCTTACAAAAGTAGCCATGTGAAGTGAATTCTACAGGATTGTATTAATTGGACTGACTCATACGTGTCCATATTGCTTAATTCATTCAGGCCTATCAGTGTTTTGTACATTGATAGTGTACCTCTTCGCTGTTCCTACTATAATAATGTGAAAACTGAAAATACTTAACGGTTGTGATACTGGATTTCTGTTTGCTCTTCTTGAGAGGTGAGAAACAATGGAAGATACGTGTAACCAATGTTATCTTCCTGAAACACCACCAAAATGCAGGCTGTGAATAAAAAACTGTTTTCTGTATCGTAAAAGTTGAGTTACTGGAGAACGGAGAGATAGTACATGAGATAAATGTAGATGGAAGTTTGTTTTTAAGTTTGAAATAGAGTATATTATTACATATAAAATAAGAAGTGGTTGTCAGTAGTTTGTGTGACAGAAAGAGACGAAGTGTTGTGTGATAATTGTTAAACAGAAACGTGGGTTTGTTCATTTATTGTTGCAGAGAATTATTTATACATGGGAATAAGTGGATGTGAAAAATGTATGAAGAACATATGTTGGAAGATGTCTGGGACACAAATCTGGTGCCTTTTTCAGTCAAAGAGAAGTTGGAGCATAAGGTGCATCGGAGTGAAATGCGCAGTGTGGTGTTTTGTAAGGTGCTGAATTTTTTCGTGTACTGGGAACTTTGAGCTCAGACACTGCATATAGTTTCCTCTGTATTGAAACCAACTTGAAGTGATAGTAAGAAGAAAATAACCGTCCGTTTTTAAAAATGAATGTAAATTAAATCTGTAGTTTATTCAAGGTGAACATAATATATATAATACTATGAGTAGAAATAAAAGGCTTAAAATATTAAGTGATAAGTGCTATGGTTTATATTCAATATAAATCACAAGATTTGTCAATTATGTTTCCACAAAATTTCTCTCTTTCTGTCCTGGGGCTGCAGCTTGTGTTGCAACATACAAACTGCCTAACAGGGACATCAGTTATTGGATATGAATATTCAGGCAGTATGCCATGCAAGTAGCATGTAATCTGTGGAAACAGGGTTTACATTTGAACTGAATTAGACATTCTAGGGTCCATAATTCCCTTGAATGTAAACACCCAGGATGTAACTTAAAATTCCGAAAGAGAAGTGGAAACTAATCAAAATGCCTGGAAACTTGAAGGAACATTGTGCTGGATATGTTACATGGTAAGGATAATGAACCAAGATTTCTGCATAATAAGATTTACAGTTTAGAATGATTATCCCTTATGTCCTTCCCACTTTGGAAGTGGCCAATGTAAGAGTGATGATGTTTTTAGAGGTACATACATATTACTACAGATTTTTACACACTACTCCATAATACTACTGTCCTGCCTGATTGAAGCAGAGAAATAAATTCCATTTCTTTGAATGTTTACTACAGTGTTCTGAATGATCCACTAATGACAGCCATGAAAGGTGTCGTCATTTCTGTAATGTTGCATAGTAACAGAGATTCCTAAAATATAGGTGTTCTTGAATTTTAACAGGTAAATTGTGGTAACACTTATTATTAAGTCAGTATAATTTTTTTTGTAATTCCCCTTTCCCTTCCCCCACTATGTCACATGTAAGTAATTTCGTAATTTTTTTAAATAAGGAAATAGACAAATGGAAGTGTAGTGTCATATGCTGCTACAGTTTCGTTCCAATTTAGAGACATTTAAGTACTGTATGTAGGTAGCATTTTGTTACTGCAATCTTTTTTGCCAGATATTGCCTTATCTTAAAAGGGAAAAGAGTGTTAAAAAATCTGTATCCCTCATATTTAAAGTGGAAAATTAAACATGTTTGCATAACGAAAACTAAGATGTATTCACTGCAGCTTTTTTAAATGAAATAACTTTTGTTCTTTTTTATCAACCATTTACCATTGAATTGTTTGAGACTCATGATGTTTTAAGATTTTTCCCTGGGGCTCAACACATAACAGCACTGCCTAGACAGACACGCAGAAGGGATCGCATTTATAACTCAATGTATGAGGGCACTGGCATTCACCAGCAATGAATGTCATGCTGAGAACTGCAGACATGATTCCACACTGCCAATACTAACTACCATATGAAAATGTGCTGCCCATACACTTTAGAAAACGATTGGAAAGTCCCAACAAAAGTACTAAATGATTTATGTGTGCATGAAGTTTTTTCTTTGTTTCTTATAGGAAAAATAGCATTCAACATGTATTTATGAGAACAGCATATGTGGTCCTACTGTATCTATCTTAGCTGTTTCTTGTTGGTCTTCTTAACCCCTTCTGTGAGTAGCCCTGATCTACAGCCATTATCTTCCTTTTGTATGTTCTTCACATTAAACTTAAAGAACATAACAGTTTATAAATAAATGCTGTTCATTAGTGCATATGTTCAGTACAGGATGTCCATCTATGAGCTTTACAATTGTACTCTTGTTTTACAGCACACTTATCATTGAAAAATAAGAACTTGTGAAAGATCAACTTGAAACCTGTTAAAAGAAATTATCAGATTTTAGTGTGAGTGCCACACTTCTGGCAGGACCATGGTCAGTTCTTGTTTAGGCATCCTATGATGCATGTCTTTAGTTTTTCTAGTGCCACCAGCAAATCTCGAAGAAAAATTCTTCAATGTGAGGTCTGTTGATATTTTGGAGGGCCCCTGTAGACACAACTATTGTTCAAAAAATGCTTGTTCTGAGAAACAGTGCTGTACTGGGTGGCTTTCTTGCACACAAACTGAAACTTGTTGCACCATCATCACAACAGACTTTATTTTTTGCTGGCCCTAAATACAGATGAATGTAGCTATACCTAGTGACCACAGGGTGCACTATTCTGCAATCAAAGTGCTAAGTTGAAGCTTTTAAAGTCTGTACTTCCAGTTGATAATGAACTGTACCTTAAATGTGCTGTGAGTAATGCATGATTAGAATCATTAAGATCATTTATGGATTTCCTGTATTATTTGGCATTAAATTTGATCTTAACCTTGTGCGTGAACATCATTGTTCCATACTGAATTTACTGCACCATCATAAAATTCCATTTATATTGTAGCATGGTGATTAAATGCAGTATGACTTTGCAGAGTAATGATGATAATGTACACTGTACCAGACAGAGAAGGGGTTAATAGTACATTTAGGTATCATTTTTTGTGGCAACTAAGTCAGTAAAGAGAACATACCCAACAAAATTCATAATTTGTTTACTGACGTAATCACAGAATCTGGAAATCTGAAACAAACTGAAGGCCGCATGTACAGAGTGAACTAAATGCAGCAAATGCAATGTTTGGTTTGTTATGGTGTATGAGATTTTTTGGCGTTCATGAAAATTTGCTTCTGCTGCTCAATTTATATGGATTGTGTGCCTGAAAGACACTGCCACATATGTCATCATCTTATACTGGAAATTGTATCAACCTTCTTGTGTTGTGATAGTTGACATACAATAATCAGATGGAGTCACGAAATTTAACAGAACAGGATTAGAATATTGCTTGGCTTAGTTGTCACAAAATTCGTAACAATCTAAATGTAATTAATCAAGAGAATCAATGTCAGTGTTGTGCACTCGATATCTTTGATTTCTTTATGTAACTCAGATAATTAGTGTTCAAAGTGTGACACTTGGATAATTTTAATGATAATTAGGAAACAAACCCATTTGGTGCTGCAGTGACTAACGTAACTTTGATTTTGTTTAATCTATTCTGTTTTCTGCCAAGAAGTGCTGGATCAGTATGTGTATTTCCTGCACAAAACATGTGTGACGAAGTCTGAGAATTATTGAATGTAGATGATAATGTGTGATAATTATTGCTGCTGAATTGTTGAGTTGACTGTACCTAGAAATAGGGATATGTGACTGCTGTTTGAAACTGTGGACTTCATTTTATTTATTTCACATCACTCTCCGACCCAAATATAAAAGTGAGGGAATCTGTTTGCATTCATACAATCCATAGGGGACAGCCAGCTATGCTGGTCTCTGTATCTCTTCCAGAATTATACTAAAAGAAACTTACATTTTACTGTCAGACATGGCTAACTGGACTGACAGTATGCATAAAAATGTGTACCTGCAGTAATGTCCGTAGGAACATTATCATGAAGGGACTGAGATGTTACATATGCTGGTACGTTGGGTTTCATGGCCATGTAATAGAGGGTCAACATTTCATCATCTGTGGATAGAGAATGTTAAACTCCCTGGTTCTGGGGGAGGTTGGCAGCCATATTTTAGTTCAAAGGCAGTGGTATTATTAGGAATAAAAATTCTTTACTCCAAGACCCTGACTATGCACAACTTCCACCATTGCAACACAGCTGTTAACAGGTTAAATATAAGCAGAATTACAGAAATGAAGCCCAGTGGTTAAGTGATATTAGATACTGACATTCCACATGCAACTTTTAGGCACAGTATTGGCAGAGAAGGGACTGGAATATATTATACAAGTTCTGGTTGTTTCCCTCAGTTTTATGATAATGTTCAGCACAGTTCAGAAAGAGTAAAAAAAAACAATAACTGAAATAAATGTGCACACTTACATGTTATGGTATTTATTATTACTGCATCCAATTTTTGGAATTGTCTGTCACTAGTTAAAAAGGAAATCTTTAGCAAAGTACTCAGTATCTGTATGACATGTGTAAATGCACTAATTATAAATTGCATATACCATGCGAAATCAAGTACACATGGTCACCTTTTTCCTCTACACAAGTAGAACTAGCGGACTCCATATGTAGAGTTTCAGCCAGATTGATTGGGCCTCCCCCCCCTCTCTCTCTCTTGGGGGGGGGGGGAGGCATACTGCAGTGACCTGTTTTGTACTTTTAGTTGATACAGAGTATTGAACCATCTGCTTCAGAGCCATGGCTTCTTCAAAATTAATTTAGAAGGTATAAATGTATGGCAACACTAATATTTATTGCATAGTTTGCGACATGGTTAAGGTTGTAACATGCTGACAGAGTATGATATTTGTGGATGCCCAGGTTCAGTTCTGGAGGCAGGCCAGTGACATTTATGGTAGACATTGCAGTGGAACAAGTTTTTCATCTAATGCTTGTCAGTTATTCCACCAGTGCTAAATGTTCACTCAGGGGAGGTACAATGGGCAACAATACCAAGGGGCTGTTTAAAAAAAAACAACAAAAATGTGCTTTGTAAAGTAAATTATTTAATTCATACCTAAATTTAAGTGAGATACCTTGCTGCATGTTGCCACACAACCCTTATACTAACCTTCTGGCATACAGTGAGCAACCAGACATGTACTACATGTGCAGCACTTCTGCTTTGTGTCTGGGGATTCTGTGTTCAAGTCTGAGCAAGGATACCAGCTATCTTTATGGGTCTTCTGTTTTCGTTACCCTTCCATGCACCCACATTGTGTGTCAGTACTTGAAACTAGGCTTGTTAGTTACATCTATTGCCTTTGCAGTTCATTTGGTAGTCATCCTACCATAATAACCTCATCTATTGAAAGCAGCATTAACATAACCATCTGGAAGAGTATAAAACAAGTTAGGAAATGTATGCAAAGATTAATTCTTGGGTATGCATTTTGTATTCCCTCTAATATAAAATTTGTCAAAGTCAGTCCTTCAAAAGATAGTTCATGAGTTTGTTTCATGATATAGAACACATCTCTTTTTTGCTTAGTTGTCTCAAATTGTTAACACTCTTCAAAACACCTTTATCAGAAGATAAAAGTCTTCTAGAAATGACTCTGTCGATTGACAGTCACATGTTTTGGAGCAGCTTGGTGCCTCCATAATTAGGGGAGTATAACAAGAACTACCCTGCAGGTGGGGGCAGAAAGCTTCTGCAAAACATCTTTATGATATGACACATGTCATCCCAGAAGCCTTGAATGTTCATCAACACTGATGTGTGACCTGTATCTACAGTGGCTTGGTTATTTACAACGTCCTTCAGTTTCAGTATCATCAGTAGATATCGGGTGTCCCCTACATTTTAGTATGTTGATGTCTTTGTACTGGTGGCAGCATACCTTACATGTTGCTTAGTACAATATAAAATTCTTATGTTTGGAATTTTCCAAAAGAAGTGAATAATTTGTGTCATTTGTTTTTTGTAACTTGAAATTTAAATTCTTGTACATGAATCAGAACATTAAGTGGAGTGTGCATTTTATTATATAAAATTTCAGTACTAAAGTGGATGACAGGTTAAAATGAAATGTAAGGATGGTTTCTGCTTATCATTCAGGGTTTCCCCAAGTCATCATCAGCCCATCTGACAGCATGTCTGTTCTCTGTTGTATATTCATGATTCAGGCCATGTTCAATGATCTGGGTATCCTGTGTGATGAGAAAACCAGCAAATAGATGTGACTAATGCTGTGAATGTTGATAGTAGGTGGCATATTATGGGAGGTCAAACTTTGAAGTCCTGCAAATTTATGGGAAGAGGAAAATGTTTTTGATGTGTGGAAGCAATGGCATAATCTTTAGAGGATATGGTATTACTATGATGAGAACTGAAATACCCTCCCCTGTCCCTGTCCCTCAGGCATGTGCACACACACACACACACACACACACTTTAAGAGACTAACTGTTATACAGTTACTTTGAAATGTTAACTGATCCGTAATGGTGATTTTGTTAAAAGGTGTTAACACTTTTGGCATTTTGTGCACAAACTGTGCAGAAGCACCAACATTGACATATGTTGAAATATGCTGATGTTAACGCAATAGTGTATAACATGGTAGAATTAATGATATCAAATTACTGTATATTCTGCATTTGCAGTGTTGCTGCAAATATGTTTTGTTTGTTTTGGAATTCACAGGAAGGGGCATAATAACCAGTCCTTACGTAGAACTTTATTTTGTGAGTTCTCTGAGAACTCGGCTAACAACTAAATTTTATTCCCAGGCTTTGAGATAAACTATGCTATTTATATAGAATGATTGTTTACAAAGTCTTTCTCTCATAAGTTTTATGAGAATTAAAAAAGTTCATGTAGTTCTTGATATGTTAGGTGAAGTTTCATGCTCTAAACCTCCTGAATATGACCCTGAAATCTGTAAAAACTTGCTTAAATGAAACAATCCAAGTTTCTTCTGTAAGCAGTAACCCAACACACAAACAAAACCAACCAGTGGGTCAGACCTGTAGGACATTTGGACCTTACATTTGTTATTCAGTTCTTACATACGTAATTCTGTCCATTACATAGCACATACCCTGTAAGATGTGAGGTTCACACAGTGGTGAATATCAAGATTGCAGACTACTGGAATGTTGCACTGTGTAGGTTGGTTGATTTGGAGGAACTTGTTTCCTCCATCTTCAGGGCAGATGATGGAGTAGTTTTCTTCAAAATGTTCGTACTTAACTGCCAAACTAAATGACATCACATTTCAGATCATCATATGAACATGCCTTATGAAAGAGCTGAACATTCATGATGAACATATTGCTGACATAAGGCTAACAGCATTGTGAATTTTATTAGTGAAATACTAAAATAGGTGTATATTAGTATTAGTGCAGTGAAAAAGTGCAATATGTACCACTTCTTCCATTATTGTGGTATGTCCTTTTTATATTTTAGGACTTCATTTCATGTCCCTCTCTAATTTTTATTTACATACGCATACACATCACTTGCTGTTGTGGGTACAAATAAGAAGGAATTTTAAATTTATGATTTTCTGGGGTGTGATACCACGTGGTTTAATTTGGAGGCAGTGGGTTCCTCCAGAACATTATTGATCATAAAGTGTGTGTTGTAAGATCTCTAAATGTGTCATGTGAAAATTACAGATTCTTAAAGTAATGATTCTACTGACAAGATTTATCTCATGCAACTACACTTTCTGGACCATCACAGACAGTTTGGGCAGGGTTTTCATTGTGTGAACACCCTTCTGAATGAAGCTCTGCTTACTGTTTTATAAATGTGTATCACAAATAAGATGTGAATTTTAAACATATTTTATTAGCTCTCACTTTGTAAAATGAGAGAATGTGGTGTGAAATGAAAGAAGTAAAGAACTCAGTTTCAAATATTCTACTTGGGTACCTGGCATTATAGTGTTATGTATATAATTTGTATCTCAGCTTAACCCAGACTTATATTGAAGAATATGAAGAGTGTAAGGGGTGTTGAATTGATAAAACTCCGGATTTAAGAATTTTTAAAGGAGAGCATCCCAGTAAGTAGATTTATTTACCACTGCAGCTCTGTACAAGCCTTTGCTGGTGTTACTGTTAATTTGTTGTACTGTTATTGACCCCAGACATTCAAACTGTAGTTACTTTAACTGTAATAATACTGTTCATATAGCTTACAGCATAATGTACAATCTCTTGAGTGATATGACAAGTTTTGTTAGTAGTATGTACAAAATGGTTGCCTAATAATGTTCTGACCTGTTTATATGAACAGTGTTCCAGACACTACCAGCATCTAAACTGTCATGTATAATTTAACTTTAATAAAGTAGGTTGTTGTTGGATTTAAATAACTATGTGGAGGCCACAGGAAGAAGTTCCATGGTTGCTGGGATGAAAAGTTCCAAGAATTTTTCACTGACTGTCTTGTATTTGCAGGCTTGAACCAGGCCCACACACACTCATTGTGTTTATGGCCCAGTGGAGTCCATCTTACACCAGCAAAGGGTGAATGATATTAAGGGTGTGGACATTTACACCATTTTGTATACAAGGAGCTACATGACCTACTGTTTGGTGAACCGTTGGTTGCCTTGCATCGTCTAATTATGCATTAATATCCCAGGTCTGCTCTTCCCCCTGCCCAGTGATTAGCCTTAGTGGATGCAAGTGTATAAGAAAATAAACATCTGCAGTGTTCCAAACCTGTTGTAATTAGAAGCAGCCATGTGGCTACTCCTTATGGATGTTGGCTGTAAGTAATGCAGCTCAAATCCCAGATGCCACTGTATGTAACCTGTGGGGAATGGAGCAGCTATACCATTTGGATTGGTCTTGAAATATAATTTTTCCCATGTTGCACTGGTTCACCTGTTTGTCATTAATGTGCAGTACTGTTTACTGTCACCAGTGATGATGTTTGTTTAAAAATGTCCACGTTCTGTGCAGTGAATTTGGTCACAATATTTATTCCAACAAATGCACAACAATAAAAGGAGAATAGTTTATAAATATATGAACTCCTCCTACATGTTCTGGCATTTGTTTGCCATCTTCAGGGAGATGGTTAACAAAGGAAAGAGTAGTGGCTAATTATGTTACAGATGCACAGATATAATGCTGAAATACATATTAAAATGTGTAAAACTTGGAAATAGTTTTTGTGTGTTCATAAGTATCGTGATACTTTATATGCTCAAATGCACACAAACATCTGTGTCAGACGTATCCATCTTGTCCTTGTCATTCATGTTTTCAGGAAGTGCAGTTCTTGTTCTAGGGAAATTATGAATTGCAGCAACCTTTTACACCAAGTCCACCCCATTGACCACATGTCTCAGGTACGAGATTTTTGGTACTGCAGACTTGCATCTTACAGCACTTAATTTGAACTTGGCATCTCTGTTCCTTCCACATACTGTCTGCAGAGCATCAGAATCATGTCCATTAGCTTGTGAGAATTGCTTGGCACTCCTGCAAGCTGAATTTTTAGTGGTAGCTTTTTAGTAATGTAAGCCATTTTTTTCATTGTTACCTGCCTGCCATCAGAGACAAATTGTTATGTCCAGAACAGGCGTCTGTTTTGTGGATTTCAGAGTCCTAATATTGGTACAGAAACAGCTCTAGATCATTGTCTTCTGAATGAGTATCATTGGTGCAAAGTACATGGGCTCTGTATTTGCTGTCTTAAGCAACAATCTGCTTATTGCACTTTAAAGAGTGTGGTGTAATGGTACTCCTTAGTTCATGTTAATTGTCTTGTTGGGCTATTGAACATATCAGTGTATGTAGTCCTCAAAAGTGGCAGGATTAAGTGTTTTTCTTCCATGCCTAGCATAAACTTTACCTTGAATGTTCTCTTGATCTGTGCCTCATCCTTGTTTTGACTTGTTTAAGCACTACCTTGTATTCTTGGTGCAGTTGAATTTTTCCAATGGTTCTTCCATCAACATTGCTTCCCTGACCACTGAATTCTTTAACATCTTATGCTGCATTTCCTTGGGTCCTAGTGCACATTATTAAACACATGGCACATGTCTTTTGCAGTTGTGTGATGTGGTCTTGGTTATAAATTAGATTCAACCATTGATTGATGCAGTACAGTATGTGTGGTTGCTGTTGAAAGCACTGGTGCGGCTTGTTTTTATTCTATTGAATCATTTTGCACAGGTTCATATGAAGTATAAAATGCAGAACTGATTTCACTGCATGGAAATAATATACCCCAGGTTCTTCATAAGGGTCAGTCACATACGAGTATGAGTAAATATGAGTACCAAGTTAAATATCCATTAACTATTATTGAGATTATGATGTGGTTAAATAAATTGGTGTCTTAGTAAGGTATAGTCAGATGTTGAGTCAACTGACCACTAACTGCATTATGTACAGGCACCGAGGCTCTACACAGGCCGCACGGCCCATAGGAGAAGTAGAGGTATAGCTTTACTCTTTTGTGACCATGGCACTAGAAGGGGGTGAGGGGTCAGCGTCACATATGCTGGCTCCCTTACATGCAGAGGAAATGGCCACCTAACTAGGCAGTTATAATAGGTTGTGCAGCTCCTTATATACTACTAGGAATGATTGTCATCAACCTTCTTTTTGAAGACATTCACCTTTTGTTGGTATAATGTGGACTCCACTGGGCCATAAGGAACAGGTTATTACTTCTGTTTGTGATCCTGGTTTGAACCTGCTAATGCAACATCAATCATCCCACAGCTGTTGCTTGTAAAGAATTCACATTAGTTTGAAGAGAAAGTCTAGATGGCCTGGGGTTGGAATATGGAGCAGAATGCAGGAGCACAAGTGGAGGTAGATGTGGAGGCATCAGTCCATGGAACTTTCATCTAGGTCACAGTTTTTGTCTCAATCCTTATACACCTGACTTGTATATGATCAGCATAATTTGTTGTGGAATTGAGGAAACTTCAAATAAACTGTATCTCCTTTATTTTTCAGTTTTCTTTCTTGTTACTTAACAGATGTAAATAATGTTATCTTGTTAATTAATTGTACAGGTAACTGTAAGAAGTCTTGTATTTTCCCTCAATATTTTGTAACTATTGTTTATTTCAAAATACCTGATTTTAATTGAATATTGATGTAAATATATACTGCATCTTTGTGTAATGAGTTGATGTTGATTATATAGAATGTTACTCAGCGTAAGGAGGTAGGAACTATGGTTTGTCTATAGATGTATTTCTGTTCGTGCAATATGTACAAGCCAACCAACGGTGTATGTATGATGTATAAGTTGAGTTTAATGTAGACTCTAACAACTAAATTAATTTATTTAAATTTTCAGTTATTCTGGAACATAATATAATAAAAACCTCTGATTTTCCAAGTGCAGGTTAGCTTTGATATGGCTGCAGAATTTTTATATTTCTTTAAACAGAATGTGGTTGGTGGCATGAACCTCAAATTGTTTTAATACTGAATTCATTTTCAGTGCTGTATTGATCCAGGTGCTGAATGCCATGTATAAGAGATATATATCAGTATATCCTGTATTTTTTTCTAGGGAATGGTGTTCATTTTGTGACTTGCTTCCTATTTTACAAGCTTCAGTTGTATCATATATAGAGCTTTGAAACCCATTTCCTGGTAAAAGTGTAATGAAATTTAATGATGTTTCTTACAGCACCATCTTCCAGTTGTAAAAAGTGCCATTTTATGTAAAATTACTTTTCTAACATTATAATTCATTTTTCTAGTATCTAGGTTTATTGTAAAGAGCTGCAGTGTTATTGTTTCTTCCCTCTCTTTTTACAAGGTCAGTTGCAGTATTATTACATGTTAGGACGGCTATCATTTCATAAAACTAAGTGTATGAAATGACATATTCACTTTCGTTTTAGCTTTTAAATCAATTATTTAGTCATGGAACATCTGTAATAATACAACTAATAATAATCACAATACAAGCTTATGAAGGTAACATTGCAAATGAAATGTTCTGCATAGCATTGATTTAACTGTTAGAAGAGTAAAACAGTTATGTGAAGTGAGATAAGTATGAAGTAGAAACACAGTGATGGGTAAATATTTGTATATTACTGTACTTGTACAGAGTTATGGTAAAAAAAATCTTTGGGCCTGGTACAGTCCTTTGTTAGTGGATTGAAGCAACAAATACGCAATATTATATTACATAATGATGTTGAGGATGTACTGTATGGAGGTCTTGAGGTAACTTGTATTACATAGGGCAATAATTTAGTTTTGTGCATGAATGAACTAAAGTTGCTAAGTTTGTAAGAGGTAGGTATTGACTTCCCCCAAGACCTCTCATTGAGCAGTGTAAACTTGGAACAAAATGGTGCAGAGAAATGATAAATCAACCAACTGTAAATGGAAAATAATAATGACTTGTTCTATTTTGTGCAGTAAACAGACACCACAAAGTAAAAATGGTGTACTTCTTTCTTCCCAATGCCAGTACTCCCCCCCCCAGTGTGCACACTACCAAGAAGCTATATATAGTGTACCAGTAAGCTTGTTGTATATACCACGTCACACAGTCACATCCCAGATGTCTGGCATCTTCAAACTTTTGCAATTAACAGTTCAAGCTTTTTTTTGGCTGTGCTTAATATCATGATCAGTTCTTCACACTACATTTCTGACTGTTGGCCTTGAATGTCAGCTGCTATTGTTACTCATTTTTAGCTGAACTGGCAAAACAGTTGTTAAAAGTGACTATTTGGTTTGTCATGTCTGTCCACATGGAATACCTCTGCTCCCACTGGATGGATTTTATGGTTTTTTACAAAAAAAATCTGTCAACCATATTCTGCTTTTGTTAAAATCTGATGAGGTAACACAGACGTTTAACATGTAAATTTATGACTGTCTAAAAAATTTTATAGAGAGAATCATAACACAGTTCAAATCAAATATTTCAAGAAATTGTGTCATTTATGACTGTCAGGTAATTAAGGCAGAATACAAGCATATGATGTAATCTGCTGGCAGGCATACAAAAACCTTGAATTATGCAATGCACTGACTGTCAGTATGATCTTTTTAGCCTTACTGTTAATGGCTTTTATTTTGTGAATGGTGATGCAATATAATATGTGCAGAACTAAATGTGTGAAGACAGTGAAATAGTGAATTATTCCTTTCAAAACAGGTATGTACAATTACTGTATTGGAATTAGAACAGTACAGAGTGGATAAACCAGAATGTCTGTCTGATACAAGAGTCTGAGAGACAGGACAGTTCAAACAGTAAACTAACCCCTATACCAGGGAATTATGATTCCTGGCAGAGGATAAATTTTTAGTGAATAATGGGGCTGTTTCCCTGGGGATGCAGCAGCTCAGGCATGAGGCTGACCACTTAGCTCCAGCTACAGCCAAGGTTAAGCTGTACCTCCATATTCTTCATGTTTTGGTGCTTAATTAAGCGGAGGGAAAGGTTTATGTTTAATAGTCCGTCAAAACACTACAAAAATGCATTCCACACAGAATAAATAAATATTAGAATTCCATACAAAAACTAACTGAAAAACGGAGGGAAAGCACAACGCTTCATTTACAATGTAGTACACATCCAGCTGAATAGGCCAGGTAGCTCAGCCGGTATAGCGACTGACTATGGGCTGGATGGTCCGGGATTGAATCCCGGTGGGGATGAGGTTTTCCGCCCGTCCAGACCGGCCCTGGGGGCCCACCCAGCCTCCTGTAATATGGGTACCGGGTCTTTCCCGGGGTTAAAGTGCTGC
>Ga0123352_10006578_pt1 | contig 17808 bp, 8 predicted proteins | sample TergutLab28metaG_FD_89700 | JGI IMG/M metagenome (GOLD analysis project Ga0123352, IMG submission 89700) | Labiotermes labralis P1 segment gut microbial communities from Petit-Saut dam, French Guiana - Lab288 P1 | ecosystem: Host-associated > Arthropoda: Insects > Digestive system > Gut ... | reverse complement strand
TTGATTCCACAACACTGTAACATCTCCCTCTTCACACACTGGCTTGGGCATGTGTGTGTACCATTTGTCTGTATTATTATTATTATTATTATTATTATTATTATACATAATGTCATACGTGAATGTTGAGAATATATTGTGGTTTAAGTAGCTAATTTTAAGAGTAAACGAAAACAAAATAGTCCCTGTTTTTATCTCAGTAATTAACCAACTTGATGCACAAAATTTTTGTATTGCAGTAAGTTTTATTTCATGCCTCTACATGTTTTGAGCACATGTGCTCGAAACATGTAGAGGCATGAAATAAACTTATTGTAAAACAAAAATTTTGTGCATCAAGTTGGTTAATTACTAAGATAAATATACTGAGATGCACGGTCAGCAAAATGTCAAAAAAAAGTCCCTGGTTTCAGTAAAACACTATATATATATATATATATATGTGTGTGTGTGTGTGTGTGTGTTTGTGTGTGTGTGTGTGTGCTTCTTTTACCTTGACAACATTGATGTCTTCAAGGTAATAAATAAAAATAAAATTAAAAGAAAAAATTAAAAATAAAACAAATATATATTGTTGTGTTTGACTGAAACCAGAGACAATTTTGTTTTCTTTTAGTTTGATAACAACGGGATGTCCTCTGCAAACAATAATAATTTTAAGAGCCGGACACAGACCTACGCCACTGCCGTTTTACAGATATTACCACTGGAAAATCTAGCGGAAACTTTTTGTTGCGAATGTTCACGTTTCTCCTCCTTCTGCAGCTCCCTGAGGTTTAGGCTCAAGTCATTGACCTTTGTTTGAATGTTGCATTTACGATCAGGTATGAAAGTGACTGGCTGTGCGTTGGAAGACGGGCTTCGATTCCAGTCAAAAGTAGAAGGTTTTTACGTCTGATTTTGTTTTCCTCAGGGTGGTAACTATTGATATTAAAAGTTTCATGGTATATGACGCCGTGTAATTTGGTAGCTAAGTACCTGGGTACCAAAATATGTGCCCCCATATCCTGGACGACAGCCGTCCATCCGTAAAAAATATTTTGTCTTGAAAGCTCGGAAGTTTGGAAACCTAAGACGTCCGAAGGGAGAAGCGCCATAGAAAATATCCTAGAAAAAGTATTTTTCTCATGGTCGTCAAATTTGGACAAGCCGTGGCGCCCTTCCCAATATTTTGTTCAAAGGATATTCTACAGGAGCTCTTTTCCTGGGGGTTAGCAACAAGGGCATAAAGCCGACCGTTACTTTTATCTAAAGCCGATCTAAGTATTGACAGAGCTATACATGCTCTACCCATACGGCGTCTGATGTAATAATTGTAGAGACCTTACCCAGTCTGATATATTACGTGGTGTGTCATGTTCTGTCAGGCTGTTTTGGGCAATTATCTTAAATTTATTCCATCTCTTCTCTAATAATTTATTCTGACGTTTCTTCAACCAACACTTATCTCATTAAGCTGATATGCATCCTTGTTTTTTTTGTCTTGTACACTATTTTACGATTCCTAAAATATTAAATTTCTCTTGCTAAACTTCCCCACATCTTTTATTTTTCTTATCCAACTTCCCACTTCGAATAAGCGCGTGGTAACTTTAGGTAAGAAGCTCAATAACATTTTGGTTGCATTTCGCAAAGTATTTTCTTAAGAACAAAAGCTTTAAACATGTTCCAGGTGTCTGAAAACTACGCGTGCCCAGACTTAGAAAATGTTTATATAAAACTTTCTAATTTTTGGAACATGACTGCTCCAATATAAATACACACCGGTTAAGTAAGTGCCATTTCAAAGTGTTGTCCAACTTTCTCTGTCACCGGCATCTGCCTATTGCCCGCCTTAGGAACTGCATATTTGTAGACAGCAGAAATCACAAGTAGATGTAACGTACCCCATTAATACCACCCCCTACAGAGCATTTTCCCTTTCTCTTCATTAAGAATATTAATTACTGATTAGCCTATTTAAGGGCCGGGTTAGCTCAGTCGGTATAGCTACTTGCCACGGACTGGACGGTCCAGGGATCGAATCCAGGCGGGGGGAGATTTTCCGCACCCGTCCACACAGGCCCTGGGACCCACCCGGCCTCTCATACAATGGATACCGGTTCTTTCCCGGGGGTAAAGCGGCCAGTGCGTGGCGTTTACCACCCACCCCTATCTAGCGCCGAGGTCACGGAAAGAGTAAACCTATACCTCTACTGCCACCTAGGGCCTTTGTGGCCTGTTCTAGGTTGAACTTTACCTTTACCTGTTTAAAACAACGTCCGTAATTTGACATCCATTTTTCTTTATAAATCGCTTCACAGTCGGTTACGAAATGTTTCATACATTTTTACTAAATACCAGCGTTAAGATAGGCCTGGCTTTGTGTCAGTTGTAGACGCATGGCTAATAATATTATTAGCCATTTTAAGCTAGTGGTATTTGTATCTACTGCCTGCTGTAACATTAAGGAACTTGCGTTTCGTCACACAGTGTTTTTGTACGTTTCACATTATTCTCAGTATAATAAGGATTATTTCAGTGAAGAGTCTCAACCAGTTGGCGTTTGTAATGGAGGAAGATTGTGTTCTGTGTGAGGTACCAACTGAAGTTTTTTTGTCTAATTTAGTCCAATTTAAGTCCTTAAAGATTTGACCGTTTTAAGAGTCACGTTCGTCTAAACTGTACACAAACATTCAGTTTGTACCCAACATAACACGGGTCGCATTCATTGCCAGAAACAATCAGTCGGTTTTGCTTAGGGAAATAGTGGTTTTTATTTTGAAGAGCAATATGAAGTAAAATGAAGTTTCTTTACGTTACAGCAGCTGGCACAAATTGTTACCACTGCCACGAATATAATTATCATAAGGTACACAATTTCAGTAGCAGTTCTGCGTAGGAACGCACTGATGACCCAGTCGTTTAAGGCTGCACGGCACCATCCGCACCGTACACACGACCTACACAGCGGCTCTGAAGACCACCACCCATCCAAAAACTCGGTGCAGTAAACCATAATGCTACAACTCAACATCTAATGCTCCTGATGATGGCCGTATGTACCCGAAACATTTCGAGCTAAGAATACATCAATAAAATTACCTTGTTGCATCAAGTTAGCATTTCACTTTATTTCATATATTCCATTCTCAGTTATACGAAGTTAACGTCTGCAGTACTGATGTGCCAAGAACTTGTTTGTTTCTAGAATTGCTAAGTACATAACATGTGCGAGAGATGTTGCGTGTCAGGGATGCAATGTGAATTGGAAACAGCTTCCAACTGTGAAGTGGCCGCTGGTGCGAGACGTAACTGGAATTTGAATTGCACTGTATAAAACACAATCTTAGAGTATGGTGATCCTGTAATGAAGACACTCTTGACTCTTCTAACTTTGGTAATATGACTTGTATCATTCCCACATTATAGAATTTAATGATGGGGTACGGGGAAGCAACCTGCCATTAAGACCTTGTGTACAGTTAGTTACGTAAACTGTGTGATCCCCATTTCGAAGAATTCATTGTCCTTTGAATGAAAACAGCTTGCCTTGTAACGGCTAAAACAGGATACATTGCACTTGTCAAGTTAACAGTTGTGCAAAATTATAGCATGCACTTTCACATTATAATGTTCTGTGTCATGACACCGGGTAGACCGTTCGCGGGTACCGGGTAGGCTGAAGAACGTACTGCCTCATTCTTGTATATCTGTACCCTGGCAATAAAATATACTGAAACATACTACCAGATTATGTGGTATCGTGACCAAGAAGACTAAAATATTGATCTTCACGAGCCTGGAAATTTCATAGGCTATCTCAAAAGCCATATTTATGTTTTCTGTTTGTTTCCGAACTTTTTATCGCTAATTTATGAATACCACAGTCAGATGAAAGTTGGTGTCGTATCAGATGCTTCGAAACACCTAGAAATTCATTACCTGGACTTTAGATTATCGAAATAAAAAAGGAATTTTCATGTAAACTATTTATTCAATTAGTGGCAGCAAGTTTTTTTGAGAACGTTTTTGGCCCATTAATTGCTGAGCGGTGTAAGTTTGCATGTGTCAAGTGGTTTGTAGTAGGAAATAATGGAATTAGATGCCATATTAAACAAGGTTTTTTATCAGTTTGTGGTGGCATTCAGACATCAATCAGACTGTTGTGGAAAGAATCCTCTTTATCCCATTTGTATCTAGGCTAGTCAACCACATTTTCTGCATAAGGTTAAAAATTATCTGAGAGTTGACAATTGTTTTCCAACTGTAATCCGATATCTCATTTTGTTGAATGACATGAGCTAATAGTTTTCTCGTGTAGGTCAACTGTATAAAGAGTCTGGCATGCTCGGTGCAGAACGTAATGGCATTTTTCGTAGGATGTAGGAGCCGAGATAGCTCTGTCTGTGGAGCAGTGAATGTCTAGCCTGCGTGCTGGATAACCGACGGTCTTGTCACGATTCCTGCAGCGATCAACAGACATGTCTGTTCTCCAGGGGGTCCAGGCAAGATCTGGCGTCCACCCTGCCTATCGGACGCTCCTTCTTCAGTGGCAAAGCGGCCAAAGCGTAAAGCTGGCTACTCCAATTACTGCCGAGTTTGAGAATGATTGGAGCGCCACACCTCTACTTCGCATGCTTTTAAGTCGTGTGTACGGAGTTCTTTACCTTCCTACGACTTCGATTAAACGAACCGGCATAGAGTAGGCGATATAATGCCTACACTATATGCTGCACTATCCGGGATTTGAATCCTACAAGGGCAAGAAATTGATCTATTCATGCAGAAATCTATACCGGCTGTTATCCGCTGGATACCAGGGTACTCTCCCGAGGTGAAAAAGTCCAGGGTTTGAATTTAACCACTCACCTTCATCTAGTCCAGAAACTAAGAATCGATAGATTTATACCGCTGCCCATTTAAGACATATTCGTTCAAAACGTGGACAAGAACGGGTGTAAATTTAAAACTTACACAGCACTCTTAAAAAACAAATGCAACAAAATTAAATAAATGTAACTGCACATAAATATAACTATTTTTGTATAAAATGTTTAACAGATCGGCTTCTTGGACATATCCCTATGGAATGAAAATCAATACCGTGCTGATGTTTTCTTTAGTTGCTGCAGCCAGATTGACAGGACGGAACCTTATCCATGCAATCTCTACACGGCAGTGTAAATGGCTTACTAGATGACCACCACCCGGAAACTGGTGGTTTCACATCACGATCGATGACAATTGACTATGTGGAAGAAGCTTGTGTAGAAAAGTTGAGGGTCATGTTGGAAAACGTGTCGTACGAAAGACGAACTCTTAAGGAGATTTTATTTGTGCGGTTGTCGTTCTTGCCTTTGTCAAATAAACGATTATTGGTCTGTGACGGTTTTCCAATTTGCGTCTGACGAAAGAAATACATGGTTACTGTAAACAGATGGGTTATGAAAACTGGAAATGACTGGAAGATTCTTCACTGATCAAAGGCTTTCTGCCCAGTGTCATGATGAATCCCTGTATACAGAATGTCCCAGAAGGAAATGTCAGCATTCTGAGGGGTCATAGTATGGCTCATTCTAAGCAAAAGTGTGTACGTACTTGTCGCTCATTTGCGACAACAGTGTCACAACTCAAAATGTGTGACTTTTCAGGAGAGACTTTTAAAGATTTTGAAGTGCTATAATTTTCTATGATTGCAACGACGACACAACTGCTCTCCGGCGGCTAGTTTTTCAAACTGCGTTATGACACCATACCTTTTAAAAGTGCATCTGCAAACGTTTCTTTCTATACCAATAGCTCAAAAATGTCAAATATTGAGTTGAGACACTCTTGTTGCAAATGAGCGACATATACATATACAATTTTTGCTTAGAATGACCGATACTATGACCTCTCAGAATATTGACATTTCCTCCTTGGACACCCTGTATAAGAAGTACTGAATCATGAAGACAAGAGAAATAAGCAACTGGCGCCACGGCCTTCGGGTGAAACCGAAGTCTGTATCGAGGATGAATGGGATAGATTCATTACTGTGCAGTGTTGGTCACAGGCAAAGTCGGGCGCTTTGTTCGGTGTGTTGAACAAAGAGTGTGCTTAGTTCTAACATACTCTATGCAAATACGAGCATGTAATCTTTCATTATTGACATTGTTTCTTGTCCTTTCCTTAAAAGCTAATGGAAAATGGCGGTTGTGGGGCCAAAGCGACTGGATTTAATTAGTCGCGTTGTTGCGTGAAACGGTTGTGTGGACTGTGAATATAATTCCGTCGTTTGTGACCACGAGCGAAAAAATTCTCGCTCACGCGGTCCATAGACTCTAATGAATATCATTAAAATTATTAAAAAGCAAAACATGTAATGGTGAGAAAAATTATTTGCCCCACCCTCCCTCTCCTCCCTTCCCCTCCAGAAACAGACCCATAGACTATTCACACTCCTGAAATCAATCAGACAATTGATTCGTCACAGCGTCAAATTAAGCAGGAATTTTTCCACCTGAATTAATGCAAAGTTAAAGTGTAAAATTTTCCCTGCGCGCGCCATTAAGGACACAAGTTGAATGGAGGTGTAGCTCCACTTATTCATAAATCTCGAAAGTAAAGGTGAGCGTTCAACGTTACGCCTCGGCCGATATACCTCTGGGAAGGGGCCTCCATTGACCACTGCATTGGAGACTGGGTGGGCCCCCAGAGCCAGTTGAAAAATTTTTGAGAAACGAAAAACCTTTTGCTCCTGCCAGGACCCGAACCACTGATCTTCCAGGTCATAGTGTAGCCATCAATACCAACTATGTTTTCCAAGCTCCAAACTGACTTACTGCAACCATAATTTATGACGGGACCGGAAACGAGACCTACTATACTTACGAAAAATCAGTCTCTGGCTTTTCACAACGAATTCTTAAGAAATTAACTTTCGCACTATTTTCGTTAATCTTGCTGTAGTGGTATTGTATGAAAACCGACTGAAATGAGAAACGAACGCAAAATATTTACTTTTGTAACCAAAGTCTACATGTTTCGGCTTTATCAACAAACCATCTTCTTCGTGTTCTTTTACAGCCTGATGAGAGCTTGATTATAAAGCCAAAACATGTAGTCTTTTTTACAAAAGCCTTGTGTTCGACAGTTTTATTTATAGATTTTTAAAATTAACTTGTGCTATAAAATTTTTTTTTCTTTTGGGCTGTATCACTGTTAAAGATACCGGATATAAAGCTTCCACCCCGTCTGGATAAGGTCATCGCCTTTTTACGTCGTTACGCAGCGTGTGTTTGTAATTATTTACCGACGTTTCGGGACATCCAATCGGTTCCGTCTTCAAGGTCCAATCAGTCGATTTCTTCTTGAAGTGTCTAGTAGTACAATACTTCTTGTACTGCTTGACCCTTGTGATGGGACCGATGGGCTCTCCTGAAAGGTCTATAAGCAACTACCAAAACACTCTGCGTAATAACCCAGAAGGACAAGAACCTCATTATTGAAAACGGATATCCGTACCTAAGCTATACACTACTGATGCATATGGGAAACAGTTAGGCCATTATTTTCACATCATTTTTTCCCCTGGTTATTTTGGTTCGCAAGGAAGGGCGTTGCATTCCGGACTTAGCGGTAGAGAGTAAAATCCCCAACGATTCCAAAGGGAAATTAACTCTGATAATATCTCCGTAAGTGGTTACTGCACAGAACTACAGTACTGTGGTCAGTACAGTGACCAGGCAGTGAGCTGAGAGACGAAAAAACACTGTTTCCGGCAGAACCAAGAATTCCCCCCCCCCCACCCAAAGCAGCCAGACTGAACCATCGGCCCATACGGAATCCTATTCAATGGGTAGTGGCGTCTCTTTTCTGGGAGTAAACTAATAATCTGTAAATTCTACGGACGCTTTCAACAGTGACAAGATCTTCACACGCAGACACTTCAAAATTTCTGTCAAGATTGACACAACATTTCGTGGGAAGAGACTTTTCTTTACACTTTGACTGTAGTCCGCTCCTTTCTTCACAGTCTGTCGTGTCACGAATATTTACGCTTTTCGATCATTTTTATATTTGTGGCTGCCGATATTTTGTTCGTGCTTTGGACAGAGATGAGAACCCCTCTTCGATGAATATCCCTGACATAACGACAAAGGGTGTCAGAATGCAGAAAACAAGTGGAGAATGGAGACAAAAAACAAACGAGGAGTTGGAAAACCTGATTAACCATGAAAATATAGTAAGGCATATTAAAAGTATGAGACTGAGTTGGGTGGGACATGTTGAAAGAATGTCTGATGAAAGAGTAGTTGAAAGCATTTATAAATGGAAACCACACGCAACAAGACCGAAAGGAAGGCCAAGATTAAGGTGGGATCATGACGTGAGAGACGATTTGAGGAAGATGGGGGTAAATAATTGGAAACAAAAGGCACAGGAAAGGAAAACTTGGAGAGGAATAATTGAGCAAGACAAAACTCACAAAGAGTTGTAGAGCTGAGAAAGAAGAAGAATTACAAACCGTGTAGGTTTTTTTTTAATGTTTTGCTGACTGTGCATCTCAGTATAATCGTAGCAATTAACCAAAGTCAGTGCACAAATTCTTGTTTTATAACAAGTTTATTATATGTCTCTACATGTTTCGAGCACTATGTGCTCATCATCAGGAGGTCAAAATTGTATTATACAGCATCTGGTATCATCATACCTGTAGGTGGCCGTCCGGTGCACAGGTTGAGAGAGGACTCCTCTCTCAACCTGTGCACCGGACGAAGTGTGACGATATCAGATGCTGTATAACACAATTTTGACCTCCTGATGATGAGCACATAGTGCTCGAAACATGTAGAGGTATATAATAAACTTATTATAAAATAAGAATTTGTGAATTAAGTTGGTTAATTACTAAGACTAATCAGTGTAGGATTTTGGTTTAAAAATTATTTGTTATCCAAAAGTATACAGAACTTCGTGTTTAATAAATTTATCCCCTTTTAATGTCAACACCTTTGACACGAGTGATCGGAACGTCGTTTAAAATCATTTTTACATGCGAAAAAAATAAAAAAATTAAATGCAGTTCCTTTACAGTCGCACGAGAAATGGGGGAAGAAATTAGCCTCTGTCACTTTCGATCCCATGTTCTAACTTACAATCAGCGGCTTGTTATATAGTTGAAGCAGTTATATTGTCATGGCTTCTCTATTGTCTCCATAAAGAATTACACGTAGTAAAGGCAGGAATGTGCGTGCTTTGGCGGCTTGCCTGTGGTGTTATGAGAATTATAACATAACTATGGAAATAGAGACTGCTGTATGCTGGGAAGTAAGCGAGGCCACGGCAATAAATGTAGCAAGTTGGAAAATAAAAATAAGTATTTAAAAACTTATTACGATTTTGTACTTTCAGTTTACATACTAAATGCCTGAATACTGGAATCCAAATTACAACGTCTACAAAGGAAGTAATACTGTATGTTGCAATCTTTCCTGTTTATTTCTGGGTTGTTTATGACCTTACGTTTCCTCTTGTACAATAACCTTTCAATGTTGTACTCGGTGCAATCTACGGAGCTTTAATTCTTCACGTCCTACAGGCATCGGTGCACCGTATGATCGTAAATTAATTTAAGGGTGCTATACAATTCAACCTCTTCCACCTTGAGCATTAGTTGGAATTTAAAACTCAGCATACTGAAGGATTAAGATTTGTGTTCCTCTCGTCCGTACTTCTAGTTTATTTTTCTATCTCATCTTTCTATATTTTTAATAGCTCGTATTGACTCTGAACAAAGTTTTTTTTTTCTTATTCGTCGTATGACTGGATGCAACAATATATATAGTGTTGTTTAAAATCTGAATTTTAAGACACAATCAGCGTAGCAGATTTTTAATATTCACTTATTAGGTAGAAGAGGCAATGTTGTTCCTGTGCACGACATGAAGACATGTAGAAAAATGGAGGTAACCCTCCAGTTATTATTAATCTCGTCACTAAATATTATTACGTTGTAAGCTTCACGTCTCGACCGCTTTACCGCCGATGTCCATTGGATAGGCGTTTGGTTGGGCCCAAACTCGGTCAGGAAGCTTTAGAGAATGTAAAAATATATTTGGTAGTATCACATCCACAAAAACTATGTGACATCGTCGATAGTGATAATAATTTTACTCGCCATATGAATTTTCAGGCCCTTAAAAGAAATTAACAAAAACTTGTTGTAAAAACGAAACCTGTTCTAAATTCATGAGACGTCACGCCTGCAGTTCTAAGAATAAATAACAAGTGAGGCTATAGGCCACCCTGGAATTCCTATCACACATTTACATACATAAACGCTGCTGGTAATGATAACCGTAATAAATGTTTCTTTTTTGGGAACTTTTAAAGTGTTTTTGATATTACAAATTACTTGATACAAATTTGTGCACTTGTACTTACATGACTCAGTGCCATATTGTTACCGGCATTTCAGGTTCAAATCCTTAACGGGTTCATGGACACAAATTCCTTTGGCTGTAAATGACCTAACAGGGAACACAACAGGAGGTGTGAAGACCGTTAAGGCACTCAGAAGCTTGAGCCTGGACAGAAATTCATCAGCTATCAAGTGTAGGAGTTTTACAGCTCGGTTTTTTCTGAGTTAAATACGAGACTTTTGTCATTTTGAGGACATAATCCATTCAGTAGGAATGCCTGTGAGCGACTCCCAAAAATGTTCATTTAACGTAATTTTGGGGTCTACTGACTTGAATTAGCCAGCCAATGAGACTTGACTTTCCAAAAAGTTAAAATTCGGCCTATGGGGTTTTTTGAATTTGAATTTCGACCAATATGATCATTTCGGTATATAGGGGGGGTATTTGGTTTGGAGAGTACAAGAGAAGCAAGCAAGGAGCACTCTGTTTTAGACCGCTGGAGGGCAAACATGTAAATTTGGGTACTCCGTTAAGTTTATAAAATTTCGACAATGATAAATAGTAAGGCGTATTATACAAACAGATTATTGTAAGTCCGTGTAATTACTCAAAGTGCCGTGGATACACCTAATAATGTGTTATAATATTACAAATTGTAGTCCGGAATTTAACTGACACAAATAAAAAAAAAAAAAAACCAGGACGAAGTGTTGTGTTCGTAAATCAGCCAATCGTAGCAGATCGTGGGCCTTGCAGGGACCTCCTACGTAGATTGCCCTGAGAAAAGACCGTCAGAAATACTGAGAAGAAACGGGAAGCTATAATCCAAAATCCACAGGGGAAAAGTACGGTAGCAATATCTTATCGTTGGTCTGACTAAAGTGCTACGAAGCAAGCAGGTTCGCCTTCTGATAATGTCGTCCTGGTGTGTTAAGGTAGGAAAGAAAAGCCTGTCTGTTGCTTTGTGGAAAGTGAAGTTTCCAAATTCATTTTCTTCATTTTTCATGACTTATTTTTTATGTTCATGCGTGTTCTATTTCTGCTCTATGATTCCCCGTATCTTCTGTTTTGCTTAAAGAGATATAGTGCAGGAGTGGGAAATCTAAAACATGTCTGGAACTTTCGTTAGCACTATAGATCAGATTGTTAAACTCAAAACGATTGTAAAACGAATTTGTAGAACTGGCCTACGTGCCGCTCTATTGAAAGTCATTAAATCGTTTAGCAGTTAGCAAAAAATTTAAAAGAGTTAATGTCGCCAAGTTTAAAAACAAGCAAATGGAGGTTGAAGTGAACAAAAATCTCACACCTGCATGTTCAGCTGTATTCTAATTCACGCTTAAGTAGAGGAAAGTTCCTTTCTACCGTGCCTGTTCATTTACAATTGACTGTGCTTCCAGTGCTCAAAGGCATAACAATAAGGAAGGCGTCTCAACTTGTTTTTATTCTAACCTTCATTCAGAAAAAGTTTTGTTTTATTATTTCAACGACTTCAATGCGTTCTTTTGTAACGATATATTGTAATAAAAGGGACCGTTTAGAACTTCTTAACAACACAAAAGTAGCGGCACCTTTGCAAAGCCGACTCCTCACACCAGCAGTTCTTTATTTGCGTAATATCAGGGAGGTAAACCCAGTCTACAATAAAATATTCTATAAGTCAAATACAAAATCAAATATTAAATAGTTCCGTAAGTTAAACAGACAATACTTTTTAAGCTTCAGCTGTCAAATGGTTGAATCTATACGTCTTATTTAGAAGCGTGAACGACTACGGTTGGATAATTGTATTTGTTCTTACGGCAGGTCAGGAATATGCTATTCGACACGAAATCCGTATAGAATCTATGGTCCATGTAAAGAGTACCGGAGAATATGCGGCCGCGCGTGAAGCAGCGCGCTGTGAGAACTGTGGTGAGGTGCAGCGCGCTGTGAGAACTGTCGTGAGGTAGGGATATATTCCCACGTAATTTAACGTCCAAACTGTTATGGATGAAACGCAGTCAGATTTCAACCTTGGTACTTAAATTCCGATACCGAGTTGTAAGTCGCTGATTTGACTCTAGAGCTGGTATAATCTTTGTAATAAAGAGGAAAAACCTTGCAATTCCTGGATTAGAAGCCCGTCTCCCAGTCCGCAGCCAATAGCCTTAGTGCTTGTGTTAGCGGTAAAGCAACGTGACTTGTTCCCTTGTTCAGCACCGCTGCTAGAAGTATTGCTGATGGAATGAATCTAGGCGTCGTTAACATCTATATTCAACAGAAGTGTGAGTTTATCTCTATCCCATTGGAAAGCGCTGACTTAGTGAGCAGAGGAATGATAATGCAATTTATATTACACTTGAAATTTCAGTACTCATTTTTTATTACAATTCTTACTTGGCAGTTACAATCCCACTGCGAACTAGAATTTGTAAGTCCACTGGAGTTAGATGAAATACTTGTAAGCTGTGTGAATTTTAGAAGTCGATGTGAAATCGAGATATCCAGGTTGAGATCTTGACAGCCATTGTTGGTTGTTTACGTCGAATGCTACTAAAATCTGCTTGCAGGTCTGAATAAGGCAAAAGCTTTCCGATTGGGCCTACAACTCGGCCACTAGGATGATGTAAACCGAGAGAGTTAGCCTGTACAGATCATGATAATATCTGACCGATTTTCTTTAATTGAAATTAGTATCTTAAGGAATTGCCGATGCTTTTTAACAAATCACGCTTTGTGGATCGCATGCTGTCTGCGAGGCATTTTTTGGCGTCCAGCCATACTAACAAATTTTTGCTTTTAGGCTTAAATCTTCGTAACTAATTAAGTTGAGGGACAAGGTACCCCAATAAGGAAACTGATTTACACTCCCTCTTCTTTGTAAACGAGAATAAGTATCAAAGTGTCTAATTTATCTTCACGCGTAAATAAATCCTGTTCAGGAATGGAACACAGGTCGGACTGTCACAACTTTGTTTGCCTATATAAATATGATAACTTCATGTTCGAAAATATGAAAATAAGAACCTTATGTGCAGGAAGTTCAGAGAAGCGTGTTTCAAACGGAGACGTCGCAACAAATAACTCTCTTTCTTCAGTCTAGTTCGTGGCTCAAACTTTGTGGGTCACCTGAATCTGTAAGTCATATTGGCCTTGCGACCCATATATCACAATACCTACTCAATAACCAGTTTAAGACGTAGATTTTCTGAGGTTTTCTTGAGTTTTGTTATTCGTGGCGTAGTGCGTAATACATGTGTGGTTGCTGCCTTTAGCATGAGAATTCTTTTTGAGTAAGGCAAGAGTTTTTACATGCAGGTTTAAATAAAACTAGAACCTGCTTTAGATACTAGAGATAGGACAGATCGTTTTTCCATCGCCAGCACACGCCAAGAGGGAGGGAGAAATTAATCCAATATACTAGGACAATACAGTCTGATTATATAAACATGAACAAGAAGTGAGCCCACAATGGTCTCTAAAACTCACGGCGTCTTACGGAGTATAAATGTAGTGATGTGAGGTCTGGCCATCAACCGAACACATTCTGTGTGAAACAGAACACTGATGTTACGTTCGTGAGTGGCCTAGCAGATTCGGTAAATAATGCGAGACAAAAAGACAAGGATTCTTGGGGATGCCTCGAGATGGGTGGAAATGTAAAGTTATAAAAGATGAGCAATGTAAGGTTCGTGTCTTTCTTAGTCCTTGGGATGGGAGGTAGTAGAGGAGGAGGATTAAAATGCGAAGAAATAGTAGTAGTAGTAGTAGTAGTAGAAGAAGAAGAAGAAGAAGAAGAAGAAGAAGAAGAAGCAGCAGCTTACTCGCCCTGTGACTTTGTAAGTTTTTATATGTTTCCCGTGCCTGGCAACACAACTGAAAATTATATCTTCGCTCTTCAGGGTTGTTATGCAGCGAAAAATGGTAGGCTTGGGGCAATCTATCGGTGCCATCTTCAGGGGTCAAGCAGCGTCATGTCGAAAGAGTGGAATTTCTTTACTGGTCATTACTCAAGTTTCTTTAAAAGTGTCAATTTTTTAGTTGTCTGGCAGTAAGTTTTGAAAAAAAATGTCAATTATGCATTTGCGAGATTGAAACAGGTTTCTTTATTATAGCGGTTTGCGAAAGACATTTTTCCAGTACAAATGTTGGTGTAAGTAATTAACGAAGGGAATTAAACGACGATTTGACTCAACATTTTCGAATCCCGCAGTCACATGAGCCCCGTCACCACACCGTACCGCACCTCACCTTTCCTCAACAAGATGTTAAGACCGGTTATTTAATTTGCAGACTTTTTATAACACTTGGTTATAATATTTGACACCTGGCTATATCACTGGTAGCGAGAACACAATTTGCTTTGTGTGCTGCAGTATCGGACATTGACTGTGCTTTGTAATATGTGTTTAAGTGCAAAACTACGGATCTTAAATTTAGAAAATGTGTCACACTATATACATCGTTTTTGTTCTTTATATAGTAGCTTATCCATCAGCATCTTAGGTCTACTGTCTGCGTACCTTCTAGCTGTCTCCTTTTTATGCCTGTCCGTCCTTCGATCAGTTTATTTATATCTCATTTCTGTATTGTCTCACCGTCTATCTTTGTGTCAATGTGTGACTGCATCTACAAATCTATTCATACATACTGGTGAAGGCAATCTTCCAATTTTCACCAGTACTAATAACAAAGCACGATCCTGAGAGGCCTGCATATCCCATCGTTAGAACACGTTCAAGACATCTTTAGAGTAAGTTTAATAACATTCATCTTAATATTATTCTGCTACCTAATTCTCCCAATTGCCTTATTTCCAAAATTTTGTTTCCTTTCTTCTCTCCACTATAAGTCATACATCCAACCAATCAGAATTTTCTCAATTTCATTATTGTCTAAACTCTACCTGTGCTATATAGGTCTCATAAATTTATTTTCTTACCGTCCAAAAACATTAACAATGTTTTTACATTATGTACAAACTTACTGGTACGTGTACTGCCTCTACCTGTGCAATTTTGGAAACATTATACATATATATATATATACATACATACAGTGGGGTATGCTACAACGAACAGTTTTTGTCAATAAAATCAGGATGCTACAACGAACAGTTTTTGTCAATAAAATCAGGATGCTACAACGAACAGTTTTTGTCAATAAAATCAGGATGCTACAACGAACAGTTTTTGTCAATAAAATCAGGATGCTACAACGAACGTGGAGGAATACTATCGGCCGAATTAGCCCGCGAGTGCGCATGACGTGTCGGGCCTTCCCGCTTTGATTAGAGCGTCAGTTGTCATGTTGGTTATCGTTTGTGAGGTTCAGTTATCAGTTTAGTTCAGTTATCTGCTAATTTTTACAGTATATGAAAGTTAAATAAATAAATTTATATTATTTTTACACTTATATTTTTTATTTTGTATTATATTTTTCTCGTTGAAATGGTTCTGTTGGATGGTAACTTTGCTCCATGGTTACCCTTAAATACATTTATTTCAATGTATGCTAGGACAAACAGATGTCATAAAACAAAAATTTATATAAACAAATACGCGTGCTCTAGCGTACACGACTGTATATATATATATATATATATATATATATATATATATATATATAGTCATCAAATGTATGACGATTTTAAACATTTTGAAACATGATGACAACATCGAGGATTGCCGAAACATGTAGCCAAGCATAATAATATCATTCCGTCAATAATGAAACATTTTGTTTAGGAAAAGTGCATATTATGGATACAGTATGGTTCAGCACGACGTAATTGGAAGGAATACTGCGCCATGTATTCATTTCCACCGTCTTATAGATACAAAGGGTGGTAGTTTTTCGATCTAACCTATCAGTCGAGCCGTAAGCATTCCTGTTTCCCACTGAGGAGATTTTGACAGAGGTGTTCATGGTTTTCCTCCGACCCCTACACATATACCGGGACCGCCGCGAATTGGACGCTGATCGCTCTTGGCAACATGCCTTCCAATTTATTATCGACAAACATCCTGTCTTTCAGTGCTACATGCATAATTCACGTACCGAACGCGTCGGTAGATCAACTTAAGAATACCAGTGAGACGTTACTTCGAAATTGAATAATCACTTAACGGTCAAACAAGAAATTGTGAAGACAACGTGGTAAAGTAACATTGGCTTTGTGTTGTTCGGCGATTGTGCGAAGTGCGATGACGCTTCGTTACACTATACTGTGCTGTACACCCTCGCTGTTTATAATCTGATTGATAGGTAAACTGTAAACCTCGTTGCATGTTACATGTTGCTGGCAATCCATTATGTTCCGTATAATTTGAGGGTGGCTACTAGGATATCCGGTGATGTGTTTATGACGAAAGTAGGCGCTTTGAAGCCTGCTCGCTTGTATGTGGATTTTAGCATGAAGAGATCGTAACGAGTACTAATCCAGCAGGGATTAGTAAAATCGGGATATGCTGGTTTTGGATGGGATACGTCGGCTTCTGCCCTACAATGACGACTTTAATTTAGCGTCGAAGATGTGAATATTACATAGACGGACGCTGTTCTGTTGGCAGCTGGTCAGGACGTTGGTCGATAGATACAAAGAGAACTAACAATAACTGTTCCTGTCATTACATTCGTACGGTGCAAGATGGAAAGCAGCGCTAAATCAAAGAAACTGCTGATAAATGCCAGGAAATTTATTGATTTTTGGAACATTAGGTAGAAAGTGCCCATAAAACGAATTTAGAGCCAATTCAAGCAGTTCTAGTGACCTTGGGGTGAGAAGGAATTTAGCGCATGACTGGGATAGGAGGAAGACCCACACTGGAAACTGCAGTCACGCTTCCGGAAAATCGGTCCTGTACTGGGCAGTACAGACAGACAGCCGCTCAACCACCAGAGCAAGTGGACAACTTCGACAAATAAAAACATGTCAGTGCAAGTTGTTATGGCGGATACTCTTCTGTAATAAATTAAACCTACGTCTACGTGTATCAGTACTAGCAACCGTTCAGTTCACAGTGTCTTTTTTTCCGGATTCCCACCAATTTACAGTATCAGAATATTCACAGCTACAGTATTACTTGATGTTTTATTTTGTCACGAATTGCAGTCGCTCATTACGTAATAGATCGTGAATTGACGGTGGATGAGAATAGAGTCTTAGGTGGAAGAAGTAACAGCGGACGGGAAGAAATTGCGTAGTGGGGAACTTCGTTGTTTGCTCTGTTTATCAGTTGTTGTTAGAATGTTATAATTAAGGTCGTTGGATGAGCAGTACAGTCGCGCATATGGGGAAATGAGATACGCACAGAGCTGTTGTCGTATGAACGACATACTAAGTAACTTTTCTGGACGTGTGGGCATGGGCGTAACGTGGCTAATAACATTTTGGGAGGGGGGGGGGCAAATTTCCCATGGGTGTTGGATGCGTCTG
>Ga0123352_10006576_pt1 | contig 17811 bp, 15 predicted proteins | sample TergutLab28metaG_FD_89700 | JGI IMG/M metagenome (GOLD analysis project Ga0123352, IMG submission 89700) | Labiotermes labralis P1 segment gut microbial communities from Petit-Saut dam, French Guiana - Lab288 P1 | ecosystem: Host-associated > Arthropoda: Insects > Digestive system > Gut ... | reverse complement strand
TTGTATCTGTTTTTAAAGCTATGCAATCCGTTTATGCTCAAAGTTACATATCAACAAACAAAGTATGGACATATTTTTGTTTGAATGCATTTTATCATGTGTTGATGTTGATATTAGCATATTTCTTAATAAGGTTGGATGTGACGAGAGGAGCGTACATGTTGGCACTGGCAGTTTTGATAGCTAGTGGGATTGGACTGCTGATGTATCATTTAGTAACAAAAATAATGAACAGAAAAGTATAAAGACAGATTACAAGTATAAAAAAACAAACGATTTAAAAAACAAGGGAGTTGGCCAAAATGTATAGACTTATTATTAATGCGAATGACGGGAATCATAAAATCTATATGTTGTTACCAATAATTCCAAAATAAGACAAACAAGTAAGATGTTGTATATAATTTATCATAAAACAGATTATTTAGACTATATTTTTCAAGGAATAGATTTATCAAAATTTCAAGTAAAGTTTGTTGAATTGAATAAAAAGACTAATCTTATTCAGAGGATTAACAGAAAGGTATTGCCTCATTGGTTTTCTTTTTTTCCATCATTATTTGTTGGAAAAAAAATGAGAAAAGAGCTTCAACAATTAACATCGTCAGATGTATTATTGGTATTCGGGTATGCATACCCGAATTTAATTAGAGCAATCAATTTCTTAGTGAACAGTAAAGTTAAAAAAAATCTTTGGTTTTGGGATCCAAAGAGCGGTGATCCCAATAGCATAAAATTTATACAGCAACAAGGTTTTAGAATATACACATTTGATTCGTCACATGCAAAGCAACTTGGGGCATATTCATTACCGCAATTTTATAAAATGACAACAGTAAATTGCAGTAAAAATAATAATGAATTTTTGTATGATTTTTACTTTTGTGGATTTAAAAAGAATAGAGAAGAAAAAATTAACAAGATTAAAGATTTTTTAGAAGAACAAGGATTTAAAGCTTATTTTCACGTAGCTTCATCAATGAGCGAAGCTATATCTTATGAGGATAATTTGAAAAATATTCAAAAATCAAAATGTTTGGTGGAAATAGTTGACGACAATTTGGAGGGTCTAACACTCCGAACATTAGAGGCATTGAAATTCAGACGAAAATTATTCACTACTAATACGAAAATTGCGACAGAAGAATTTTATAGAAAAAACAACATTTACATATACAACGAAGATATAAACGATGATTTAGTCAGTTTCTTAAACTGCGAATATGTGGATATATCTAAAAATATTTTAATGAAATATGATATAAATAGTTGGATTCAAAACTTAACAACTGAAACCATTTGAGTTAAAAAAACAAATGGCTTATGCAAATAGAAGACGAAATTTTTCAGTCCGTTACTGATATAATATAATATGATTATTGATACTTTGTATGCTCCGATATTTTATAATTCCGTTCTAGTACTCGTGATACTGAAATGTATCGGTATATTAATACAAAAGGATATGTACGGCAACCATAGGACGACAGATAAGGCAAAGGCATATTTGTTGTGTTTTGGTCTCATTTTGTTTTTTGGTTTGCGTCCTATTTCCGATATTTTTGTTGATACACCGGTATATGCGCATCTGTACGACAGGTATATTTGGTTAGGAACGCTCAGACACGAAGGGGAATGGTTGTGGAATTGGATACTGACAACTTGCGCAGATATAGGGTTGAGTGTACACGGTTGGTTTACTGTGATAAGTTTTTTATACATTGGAATATTGCTATGGGCTGCTATCCGAATTAGCGCCAATGCCAACAACAATGCTGTTTATTTACTCTTTTTGTTTTTTGTTTCGGCATTTTTATTTTGGAGCGGTGCGGTAAATGGCTTGCGTATAGGCTTGGCATCAAGTGTTTTTATATTAGCATTTACTTATGTGTTGAAGCCTGAGGTTAAAGAAAAGGCTTTTGCGTTTCTACTGTTTTTTCTCGCAATCTCAATTCATAGCTCAATTGCTTTGACTATTCTATGTATCATTTGTTCTTTCTATGTTTTTAAAAGCATCAAATATCCGGTTATTATATGGTTTGTTTCCATAATTCTGTTGTTGCTGTTTGGGAACTTCTTTGTCGGCATAATAGAGGCGTTAGGGCTTTTCAGTGCAGATGAGCGAATGGAGTCTTATCTTCTTGGTGATAGAAATGATGCTGACTTTGTGCTCGATAGAGGAGGTTTCCGTTTTGATTTTCTGCTGTATAGTTTCGCTCCAATTGCATTTGGTTGGTATCTAATAGTAAAAAAGGGATTTACAGATAGATTTTATATTATATTGCTGAATACTTACATACTTGCCAATGCCTTTTGGATTTTGCTGATGTATGTTATGTTTTCAAATCGTTTCGCTTCTTTGTCGTGGTTTTTGTATCCGTTACTTTGGGCATATCCGCTTATCAAGTTCAGATTATGGGATAACCAACGTCGTATAATGGCATTGATACTATTTGCAAATATGTTTTTTACTTACTTTATGGCACGTTTAAGATAAAATGAAAAATAAAATGAATACAACAAAACCAACTATCACGGTATTTACACCAACTTACAACCGTGCCTATTGCCTGCATCAAGGATACGAAGCTTTAACAAGGCAAACTTGTAAAGATTTTATGTGGTTGGTGGTAGACGATGGCTCTACCGATAACACGCATGAGTTAGTAGAAAAATGGCAAAAAGAAGCCGATTTTATAATTAAGTACATTTATCAAGAAAATGGAGGTATGGTTGCTGCGCATAACACTGCTCATTATCATATCAATACCTTGCTTAATGTTTGTATTGATTCCGATGATTATATGCCGGATGATGCTGTTGAAAAGATATTGAATTTTTGGAACAAGCACGGTGGAGAAGAATATATGGGCATTGTAGGTTTGGATGCTTATAAAGATGGTTCTATTGTTGGGAGTATGTTGCCTAATATAAAAGACTGTAACTATTCGGAAATTCGGACAAAATATAAGGTCAAAGGGGACAAAAAGTATGTTCTGAGGACAGATTTAATAAAATCGGTATTGCCATACCCTAAAATAGAAAATGAACAATTTCCAAGTACAGAGTACTTGTATTTGTTATTGAAACAAAAATACAATTTTTTAATTTTGAATGAGGTGCTCTGTACTGTTGAATATATGCCCGATGGAATGTCTAAAAATATTATCAAGTCGTATAGGAGAAATCCTAGTGCATTCGCAGTTTATAGAATAGCAAAAATGCAGTATGCATCAAATTACAACGAAAGGATAAGACACACAGTACATTATATATCCTCTTTATTGCTCGCAAGGAAGTATAGTTTCTTCAAGAATAATCCCTACAAATTAACGACACTTTTAGCGTTGCCTGTTGGATTTTTTTTGTTTCTCTACATAAAAAGTACAAAACAAACAGCAGTAAATAAGAAACTCAATAAAGGATGAAAATCATTGTAATTACAATGAGTAAAGAAATTTTTAAATAGCAGTCAAAAAAATCTTGCAATAAAATACAAATTTCTGAAAATTCTATGGCAAACGTGAATAAAAGAATATGCATCATATCTACAATCGATGGTACACTGTCAAGTTTTGTAATACCTTCGGCGAGAGAAATGAAAAAAAGAGGTCTTGAGGTTACGCTATTGGCTTCAATGAGTAATGAATTTGTTGAAAGATACAACGATGAATTTACGTTGATAAACATTCAAATGGAAAGAGGTGCAAAACCTCTCGGTATGATAAAAGCCATTTTTAGTTTCTATAAGCTATTTAAAACTCACAAATTTGATATAATACAATATGCTACACCAAATGCGGCATTCTATGCCTCAATAGCAGGATTTTTATCAAAAAAACCGATTAGATTATATTGCCAATGGGGTATTAGGTATGTTGGTTTTGATGGTCTAAAAAGAAAAATATTCAAATTACTTGAAAAAATCACGTGCAATCTTTCTACTCATATTCGTCCGGCAAGTCGGAAAAATATGGAATTTGCAATAGAGGAAAAATTGTATAAGCAAGATAAAGCAAAAGTAATAGGTGATGGTGGAGCCGTGGGAATTGATTTTAAAAGATTTGATATTGAAAAAAAAGCGATATATAAACAGGAAATCTTGGAAAAATATCCCCAAATAAAAGATAAAACAGTTTTTGGTTTTGTTGGACGTTTAGAAGAAGACAAAGGGATTGTAGAACTTATTGAGGCGTTTAAAAGTATAAATGAAGGATACTTAATAGTTGTAGGTGGTATGTCCACAAAAAAAGATTTTTTAAATGACTTAATCGCTCAGGCAAAAAATAATGATAAAATTATTCTTACGGGCATTGTTTCAGATGTAGAAAAGTATTTAAGTGCTTTTACAATATTAGTGCATCCTTCATACAGAGAAGGTTTTAGTGCAGTTATACAGCAAGCAATGGCTATGAGAACACCTGTAATTACGACAGATATTCCCGGACCATCGGAAGTTATTGAAGAAAATATATCGGGCTTGCTTGTGCCTCCTAAAAATTCAGAAAAATTGTCTGACGCAATGCAACACTTATCATCAAATATAGAATTACAAAACAAATTTTCAGACAATGGTCTTGTGAGAGTAAAAAAATTGTTCTCTCAAAGTAGAATGACAGAATTAATTGTTCTAGACAGATTGGATTTAATATCAAATATATAAAATAACATGAAAATGAAATTAATGATTTTAACGGCAGAGCCGTCTTTTGCAAAAGAGGCGCAAAGTGCAGGAATTGACCGTATTTTTTTTGATTTGGAATATATAAACAAGGTAGAACGTCAAAAAGGGCGTAACACTTTTATATCAAGCAATAATATAGAGGATATTCCGTCTATACGAAATGTTTTAACTTCCTCTGAACTGCTTGTCAGAACAAATCCTATTCATCAATACTCCAAACAGGAAATTGATAAAGCGATTGATTATGGTGCAGATATATTGATGTTACCAATGGCGTATGATAAAAATGATGTGGAAGCATTTATACAAATGATAAATGGCAGGGCAAAAGTGAGTATTATGATAGAAACAGTACAGGCACTTACAAGAATAGACAGCATACTTGCATTAAAAGGAGTTGATGAATTGTTTTTTGGACTTAATGACTTACACATTGGGCTCGGACTTCCATTCTTATTTGAAGTGTTAAGTGGAGGATTAATTGAATATATGTCAGAAAAATGTAGCAAAAAAAATATGCCGTTTGGGTTTGGAGGCATTGCTAGAATTGGCGATGGGATGTTGCCTGCTGAAAAGATATTAGGCGAACATATTAGATTAGGCTCTACTTCTGTAATTTTATCGAGAACGTTTAAAGGCGAGGTTGGAGAAAATAACACTAAAAATATAAACTTAAAAGATGAAGTAGATAAAGTTCGTTCAACAATAAAAATAATTGAAAATTGGAATAATTCCCAATTTATAACTAATCAAAAAGACATTGCTGAAATTGTAAATAAAATTGTTTATAAATAAACTTTTATGTACAGAACCCACACTAAGCGCATATTAGATTTCATTCTATCACTTTTCGGTTTTATAGTAATTTCGCCGATATTCCTTGTTATTACCATTATTTTGTTTTTTGCAAATGGTGGCAAGTCGTTTTTTTTTCAGCAACGACCCGGAAAAAACGAGAAAATTTTCAAGGTTATCAAATTTAAAACAATGAACGATAAAAAGGATAACGAAGGAAATTTACTTTCTGACGCTGAACGTATGACAAAAATTGGTAATTTTGTGCGTTCAACTTCGCTTGATGAAATTCCGCAATTGCTCAATGTTATCAAAGGTGATATGAGTTTGATTGGACCGCGACCGTTGTTGGTGGAATATTTGCCTTTGTACAACACAGAACAAAAACGCCGACACGAAGTTAGACCCGGAATTACAGGTTGGGCGCAAGTGAATGGTCGCAATGCTATCAGTTGGCAGCAAAAATTTGAATATGATGTTTGGTATGTTGATAATCTTTCGTTTACGCTTGATATAAAAATTTTATTTTTAACCATAAAAAAGGTTTTTGTGAGAGAAGGCATTAGCTCAAAAACAAATGCCACAATGGAAAAATTTACAGGAAACAGATTATGAAAGAAGTGTATTTATATGGTGCAGGCAGACACGCAAAGGTTATTATTGATATTTTAGAATCAAATAATCTGACTGTTTCAGAAATTTACGACGATAATTCCGAAATAAAAATTTTTGAGAATATACCTGTTGTTCAAAAAAATATTTGTTCGCCTCTAATTATCAGCATAGGAAACAATATTGTTAGAAAAAAAATAACAGAAAATTTATCCGAAATAAACTACCATCCTGCTGTTTATGCAAAATCGGCGATTGTATCCGACAAAGCAGAGATAGATATAGGAACGGTTGTGATGCAAGGTGCTGTTATTCAGCACTCTGCAAAAACAGGAAAACATTGTATTGTGAATACTTCTGCCTCTATTGACCACGATTGCAAAATCGGCGATTTTGTGCATATTGCACCGCGCGCAACACTTTGCGGAAATGTAGGAGGTGGGGAAGGAACGCTAATCGGTGCAGGAACAGTTATTATTCCAAACATAAAAATTGGCAAATGGGCGGTAATCGGTGCAGGTGCAGTAGTAATCAGAGATGTTCCCGATTATGCAGTAGTTGTTGGAAATCCAGCGAAAATTATAAGATATAATGATATAGAAAATTAGATATGAACACTCGCATTCACCTTTCGCTCGCTCATATGGGCGGAAACGGGAAAAAATATTTCATATTTGATTTGGATTTTTGAAATAAAAATTCTTTTTCGTCCCCAATAATAAAAAATTTTGAATTATTATTGCCCCCAATAATAAAAAATATTATCTTTGCACTCTGAACACAAACTTTGGATTATGCCTTATTTACAACGAAATATAGATGCGGATTTACAGGAATGGAAAAACTCCGACAACCGTAAACCTTTGCTGTTGCGTGGAGCGAGGCAAGTAGGTAAGTCGTCGGCTGTGCGAGAACTGGGAAAACAGTTTGATTATTTTGTTGAAATTAATTTTGAAAACAAAAATTTTGCAAGTGCTAAAAAAGTTTTTGAACGACATTCCGACCCTCATTTAATTTGCGATGAATTTACGGCGCTTTACGAAACACCGATTGTAGCAGGAAAAACACTGTTGTTTCTTGACGAAATCCAATCGTGTGCAGATGCTATTTCGGCATTGCGCTATTTTTATGAACAAATGCCCGATTTACACGTTGTTGCTGCCGGCTCGTTGTTGGAATTTGCCTTGCAAAAAACACCTTCGTATGCAGTAGGCAGAGTACGCTCAATGTATATGTATCCGTTTTCGTTCGAGGAATTTTTAACGGCAATGCAACGAAATGTATTGTTGGAAAAATTGCGTACTGCAACTCCGGAAAATCCACTTTCTGACGAAGTTCACGGCAAATTAAAAGATTTTTTTCTGCGTTTTATCGTTATTGGCGGAATGCCCGAAGTAGTGGCGAAATATGCCTCCGGAGGTTCTTTGCTCGATTGTCAGAATATTTTAGATGAATTGACAGACGCTTTTTTCAACGATTTTGCAAAATACAAACAACGTGTACCTGCAACGCGGCTTGAAGAGGTCTTTTCGGCAATTATAGCTCAAACAGGACAAAAATTCACTTATTCTCAAACAGCTACTTCTGCCAATCAGATACAGTTAAAAGAAAGTATCGAACTGCTGAAAATGGCAGGTTTAGCATATTCCGTTACACACAGTTCGGCAAATGGTTTGCCATTGGCTGCCGAAACAAATCCGCGCTACCGAAAGCTAATGATTTTTGACACCGGTATTTATCAGCGTTTCCTGCGGCTTGACCTTAGTAAATTGTTGTTGAGTGAAAAAATAGAACAAATCAACAAAGGTGCATTGGCTGAAATGTTCGTTGGAATAGAACTTGTGAAATCGCAAAACAACCGCATGCCTGCCGAACTTTACTATTGGCAGCGCGAGAAAAAAGGCAGTACAGCCGAAGTGGATTATGTAATTCAGCGTGAGCAAGAAATTGTGCCGATAGAAGTAAAATCCGGCACAAAAGGAGCAATGCAAAGTATGTTTTTGTTCCTCGAAGAAAAACGGCTTTCTCACGGAATTCGCTGCTCAATGGAAAATTTCGGGAAATTCCAAAACATTGAAATTTATCCACTGTATTCGATAAAAAATAGTTTACAATAAAAATATAATCGAGCAAAAATGAACACCCGCATTCACCTTTCACTCGCTCATATGGGCGGAAACGAAAAAAAATATATTCAAGAAGCATTCGACACAAATTGGGTTGTTCCGTTGGGACCGAATGTTGATAATTTTGAAAAAGATTTAGCGCAATTTTTGGGTAACAAAAAACATATTGTAGCTTTGAGCTCCGGAACGGCGGCAATTCATTTGGGATTGTTGCAGTTGGGCGTTGGCTATGGCGACGAGGTTATTTGCCAAAGTTTTACCTTTGCAGCATCGGCAAATCCGATAACTTATTTCGGTGCGAAACCTGTTTTCGTTGATAGCGAAGCGGAAACTTGGAATATGTCGCCCGAATATTTGGAAATTGCTATCAATGAACGAATTAAAGCAATGGGCAAAAAACCGAAAGCAATTATTCCTGTTCATCTTTACGGAATGCCTGCCAAAATGAACGAAATTTTGGCAATAGCACAAAAATACGAAATTCCTGTTTTGGAGGATGCCGCCGAAGCGCTCGGCTCTGAGTACAAAGGACGAAAATGCGGAACTTTTGGCGAATTTGCCTGCCTTTCGTTCAACGGAAATAAAATGATAACCACTTCGGGTGGCGGCGCGCTGGTTTGTTCGACAAAAGAGCAAGCTCAAAAAACAATGTTTTACGCCACGCAAGCGCGCGATAATGCGCCTCATTATCAACATTCTGAAATCGGCTACAATTACCGAATGAGTAATATCTGCGCGGGAATTGGTCGCGGACAAATGGAGTTTTTACCCTTGCGAATAGGACAACGCCGAAAAAACAGCTATTACTACCGTAAAGATTTGGCAAATATCGAAGGAATTACTTTTCACACAGAACCTTCGGCAGATTTTTTTTCCAACTATTGGCTCACTTGTATCATTATTGACCCGAAAAAAACGAATGGCGTTACACGAGAGGACATTCGGTTAGCATTGGAAAAAGCAAATATCGAATCGCGACCTTTGTGGAAACCTTTGCATTTGCAACCTGTTTTCAGCTCTTGTCCGTATTATGGTGAAAAAATCAGCGAAAATTTATTCGATAATGGATTGTGTTTGCCGTCAGGCTCGTCGCTGACCGAAAATGATTTGGACAGAGTGATTGCAGTGATAAAAAGTTTACTCTGAAATTTTTGCACATAAAAAGTCCCTCTCTTGTGGAGAGGGATTTAGGGAGAGGTCTTACTTCACTACTTTCGCTTCCGCACTTTTACCGCGAATTACAACGTAAATTTCGGTTTCCGCTTGTGCGTATTCCGTTTTCACATAACCGATGCCGATTCCGATTTTCGCTCCCGGAAGCATTGTGCCGGAAGTTACGTGTCCAATAATTTCGCCGTTTTGATTGGCAATTTCATAGCCGTTTCGCGGAATAGCGCGTTCTTGCAACATTTCAAAGCGAATCAATTTGCGTGAAACGCCTTCCGCTTTTTGTTTTTCAAACAATTCGCGGTCGATAAAATTTTTGCTGTCGGCAAATTTCACTATCCAACCCAAACCCGCTTCCATCGGCGAAGTGGTGTCGTCAATATCATTTCCGTACAAGCAAAATCCTTTTTCGAGGCGAAGCGTGTCGCGTGCGCCAAGTCCGATTGGTTTAATGCCGTATTCTGCGCCGATTTCAAAGAGCGCGTTCCAGATTTTTTCGCCATTTTCGGGACTAAAATAAAGTTCAAATCCGCCTGCGCCTGTGTATCCTGTGTTGGACAAAATCACATCGTTCACGCCTGCAAAATTGCCGACTTTGAAACTGTAATACGGAATTTCGGACAAATCTACCGAAGTAAGTTTTTGCAAAACTTCCACCGCTTTCACGCCTTGAACGGCTAATTGCGCGATGTTGTCCGAAGCATTTTCGAGCGTTGCGCCTTCGGTGTTGTGTTGCACGCACCAATTCCAATCTTTTTCGATGTTCGAGGCATTTACAACCAACAAATATTTTTCATCCTCGAAACGATAAACGAGCAAATCGTCAATAATTCCGCCTTTTCCGTTCGGAAAGCAAGTATATTGCGCTTTTCCTACTGCGAGTTTCGACACATCGTTTGTCGTAATTTTTTGCAAAAAGGGTAGGGCGTTCGCGCCTTTCACCCAAAATTCGCCCATATGCGAAACATCAAAAACGCCGACACCGTTTCGCACAGCGAGATGTTCATCGGTAATTCCGCTGTACTCAATCGGCATATTGTAACCTGCAAACTCGTGCATTTTTGCGCCAAGCGCAATGTGAATTTTTGTGAAAATGGTTTCTTTCATATTATATAATTACCCCAAACCCCTAAAGGGGCTTTCCAAGTTTCTGATGTTTCTGATGTTTTTTTGCAGTTTTTTATTTTTTGCACTTTCCCAAAGTCCCCTTCAGGGGATTTAGGGGTGTATTTTTACTTTGCAATATTCTCGCTGATTTTAACAATTACTTGCATCGCTTTTTCCATTGATGGAATGGGTAAATACTCAAAACGACCGTGAAAATTGTGTCCGCCTGCAAAAATATTCGGACACGGAAGTCCTTCAAACGAAAGTCGCGAACCGTCAGTTCCACCGCGAATGGGTTTGATTTTGGGCGTGATGCCGACTTCCTCCATTGATTTTTTGGCAAGTTCGACAATGTGAAACACAGGCTCAACTTTTTCACGCATATTATAATATTGGTCTTTGAGTTCGATTTCGGCAGTTCCTGCACCAAATTCAGCATTGATTTTATCAACCAAATCTTGCATTTCCTTTTTTCTGCTCTCAAAAATATCGCGGTCGTGGTCGCGAATAATGTAAGTGAGCGACGATTCCTCGACCGTTCCAGACATTCCGACCAAATGATAAAATCCTTCGTAAGCTTCTGTTTGTTCGGGAGTTTCGTGTTGCGGAAGCATTCCGACAAATTTTTGTGCAACGAGCATCGAGTTGAGCATTTTATTTTTCGCATAACCCGGATGAACGTTCAGACCTTTAAAAGTGATTTTTGCCGAAGCGGCATTAAAATTTTCAAATTCAAGTTCGCCGATTTCACCGCCATCAACCGTGTAAGCCCATTCTGCGCCGAATTTTTTTACATCAAAATGGTCTGCGCCTCGCCCAATTTCCTCGTCGGGCGTGAAACCGATGCGAATTTTTCCGTGTTCGATTTCGGGATGCGTGCGGAGATATTCCATCGCCGACACAATCGCGGCAATTCCTGCTTTATTATCCGCACCGAGAAGCGTTGTGCCGTCGGTTACGATGATATTTTGTCCTTTGTATTGCAAAATTTCGGGATATTTCGCGGTTTCGAGAACGATATTTTTTTGCTCGTTCAGCAAAATATCCTTGCCGTTGTAATTTTCGACAATGCGTGCTTTGATATTTTTTCCGCTCATATCGGGACTTGTGTCCACGTGCGCAATAAATCCGATGGTCGGAATTTGCTTGTCGGTATTCGCCGGAAGCGTCGCCATAATGTAGCCGTTGTCGTCAATTTCAACTTCGGTCAGCCCGACAGATTTGAGTTCCTCTGCCAAATATCCTGCAAAAACTCGCTGGTCGTCAGTGCTTGGCACGGTTTTCGAGTTTTCGTCAGAAGCAGTCGGAAACTTCACATATTTTAAAAAACGTTCGGTTATGTTCATAATTCGAGATGTTAATTGTTGGTTTGCAAATGTAGGAAAAAAATATGAGAATGTGCAAAAATTTATCTTGAAAAATCAGTAATTTTGCAACAAAAATTTAAAGCAAAATATTATGGCGCAATCGTTGTCAAAGTTATTCGTTCATCTCATTTTCCATATTAAAAATGGAAGTGTTGAAATAGACAAAACCGTTAGTAATGAACTATATGCTTATATGGGAGCAACCATTAAAGACAATGAATCAATTCCGATTTTGATTAACGGAACAAGCAACCACGTTCATATTTTGTGTGTGATGTCGAAAAATATCGCGCTTTCAAAATTGGTGGAGGAAGTTAAAAGACACAGCAGCCGATGGATTAAAACCAAAGGCGAACAATACAAACAATTTGCGTGGCAAGGTGGTTACGGCGCATTTTCGGTTAGTTCATCGTTGCACGATAAAACAAAACGTTATATCGAAAATCAAGAAATTCATCATAAAAAAATGACTTTTGAGAATGAGTATATCTTGTTTATGAAAAAATACGGCATAAATTATGACGAACGGTATTTGTGGACAGATTGATTTCAGCCTTTTTGCACCAAATTTCGACTATTGCACGCCGTTACGCGCTGAAAGCGCAATTTAATTCAGCCCAATGCAAAGCGCAGTGACGCGTTGGGTTAATAAATTCATTCCGTTTTGCGCCCTGAAAGGGCAAATTAATTTTTTAAGTTGGGTTTTCAGCCCGCTAATTTGTTTTGTCGTTTTTTACCCAAGGCGTTGCCGTTGGGCTGAATTAAATTGGGCTTTCAGCCCGAAAACAATTTGCAAAAAAACAGGAAAAGTTTTATGTGTAAATTCCGTTTTTGAAAAAATAGTTGTACATTTGTGCTTAATTTTTCAAAACTCTAAGCAAAATTAAAACAATAAAATTATGAGAAAAAAATTACTTTTTGCTTTAATTTTAGGCATAATCACAATGAACGGCGTGACAGCGCAAACAACAATTATCGCAGAAGGAACTTGCGGGGTTCTTTCTTGGGAATTAACTTCCGACAGCGTTTTGACCATCAGCGGAAACGGCGAAATGAGGGATTATACAATTTTCTCTATTGCTTCGTGCTTTTCTTATAGAGATTTCATTAAAACGGTTGTGATAGAAAACGGCGTTACAAGCATTGGCGATTTTGCTTTTCCTATTCATCCCAATTTAACTTCCGTAATCATTCCCGAAGGTGTTACAAGAATAGGGGAGTTTGCTTTTTTTGAGTGTAGAAATTTGATTTTCGCAACCATTCCTAATGGTGTAAAAACTATTGGAAGCAATGCATTTGCTCGTAGCGGATTAACTTCTGTAGATATTCCCGAAAGCGTTACAAGCATCGGAAGCAGTGTCTTTTGGGATTGTCGGAATTTGGTTTCGATAGATGTAAATCCAAACAATTTGTATTACATTTCCGAAAACGGCGTTTTGTTTGATAAAGCAAAAACGAGGCTAATACAACATCCTCCTGCCAATACAAACACAACTTTTGTTATTCCGAGCAGTGTTATAACGATTGAAGCGAACGCTTTTGAAAGAGCAAGCAATTTAACTTCCGTAACAATCGGTAATAATGTCGAAACCATTGGAAATAGTGCTTTTCGTGATTGCACAGGTTTAATCTCCGTAATAATTCCGAACAGCGTTACAAGTATTGGTTGGAGTGCTTTCGAAAATTGCAGCAGTTTGACTTCCGTAATAATCGGAAACGGTCTTACAGAGATTGGATATTGGGCTTTTGCTGACAATCACGCGTTAACTTCCGTAACAATCGGAAACAGCGTTAAAACTATCGGGCGAGGTGCTTTTCAAAATGCAGGTTTGACAACTTTGACTATTCCAAACAGCGTTACAACAATTAATGAAATGGCTTTTTGGGGCTGTGATGATTTAGTTTCCGTAATAATTGGAAGTGGTGTTGAAAGAATTGAACGTATGGCTTTCGCAAGCAATAGTTTGACCTATGTTACTTCTTATGCACTAATTCCTCCGGCTCCTACTGACCCAATCGGAGAATTTGACTGGATTTTCTCGAACCCGTTCGAGATGTATTTGTTTGTTCCCGAGCAATCTTTTAATCTTACATACACGCACCTTTTTGGCGCGATTTTAGAGTAATCAGAACAATAGAGGGAAAAACAAGCATAACCGAAACACAAACCGCACAAATATTCATTTATCCAAATCCTGTTGCAGATAGTTTTCAAATCAGCGGAATTGTGGAAAATACGCTTGTTACAATTTCGGATGTAAACGGTAGAATTGTGATGCAAAAAATAGTTTCGCCGAATGAAAATGTTTTGATAAATCATTTACCGCAAGGTACATATTTTGTAAATGCAGGTGGAAAAACAATGAAAATAATCAGATAAAAATTATGAATTGATTGGCTTTTTAAGGCTGATTTTTATTTGGTCAAAAGGCTGAAAGCCTTTTTTAATTCAGCCCAATGGCAACGCCTTGGGTCAAAAAACAAAAAAACGAATTTGCGGGCTGAAAAACCCAACTTAACCAAATAAATTGCCCTTTCAGGGCGCAAAATGATATGAATTTTCAAACCCAACGCGCCGTTTCACTTGCGTTTGGCTGAATTAAATTGGGCTTTCAGCCCGAAAACAAGATTTTAAATTACTGTATAATAACCTGCGGAGAAAAAAACAATATTATGATTAACAAAAACTTAGTTGATAATCTTTTCGCGCAGTTCGGACAATCCGATATAAGCAAACTTTCCATTCGCGAAGTAGGAAAATTAGTGGCTGAAATCGAAGCGCAAAGTGGTGTGGAATTTATCCATATGGAAATGGGCGTTCCCGGATTGCCTGCTTCGGAAATCGGCATAAAAGCCGAGCGTGAAGCGTTGGAAAAAGGTTTGGCAACTGCTTATCCGAATATCGAAGGCATTCCGTTTGCAAAAACGGAAATTGCGCGTTTCGCGAAATCGTTTATGAATATCGACGTTTTGCCTGCTTGCTGTATTCCGACCGTTGGCGGAATGCAGGGAAGTTTTGCCGCTTTGCTCAGTGCGGCGCGTACCAATCCCGAAAAGCCTTACACGCTGTTTATCGACCCGGGATTTCCGGTAAATAAATCGCAACTGCAATTATTAGGCGTTCCATTCAAAGCCTTTGATATTCTCAATTATCGAGGCGATAAATTGGCTGAAAAACTCGAGTCGTATTTGCAAAATGGCGATATTTGTTCCATTTGTTATTCGTCGCCAAATAATCCGTCGTGGATTAGTTTTTCGGAAAAAGAATTGAAAATTATCGGCGAATTGGCAACAAAATACGATGTAATTGTGGTCGAGGATTTGGCGTATTTCGGAATGGATTTTCGCGAACATTACGGCATCGCGGGCGTTGCGCCGTATCAGCCGACAGTTGCGCGATACACCGACAATTACATTTTAATAATGTCGGCTTCAAAAATTTTCAATTATGCCGGACAGCGAATTGGTATGATGATTATCAGCGAAACGCTTCGTACGCGCTCTTATCCGAATTTGAAAAATTATTTTACAAGCGATATTCTTGGACATTTCATTCCTTACGGTGTGCTTTACGCCACAACTGCCGGAACTTCGCACACAGCGCAATACGCACTCGCAAGTATGCTGAAATCTGCCAACGATGGCGAAACGGATTTTGTGAAAAATCTGCACACTTACGGCGAAAAAGCCCGAAAAATGAAGCGCGCTTTTCTCGACAATGGTTTTTACATTGTTTATAATGATGAAAACGGCGATTTGGCAGACGGATTTTATTTTACCATCGCTTATCCCGATATGACGAGCAGTGAATTGATGCACGAATTTCTGTATTACGGATTAAGCGCGATTTCCCTTTCAATCACAGGAAGCGAAAATCAAAACGGATTGCGTATTTGTGTTTCGTTCGTTCGTGCGGAGCAAATTGAGGAATTGGAAAAACGGTTGAAAGAGTTTGCGCAGTGTCGTAGGTAATTTCAATTTATCCACATTTTGATTTTACAACAAAAATCCTTACTTTTGCAATTCCGCAAAAAAAAGGATTGAATGTTCAAAAAAGAAAAAAAAGAAAGACCATTTTTGGAAAAAATGCGGTTTAGGTATCGCCTTTCAATTATGGACGAAAACAGTTTGGAGGAAAAATTATTCTTTCGACTTTCTCGGCTTTCTCTGTTTCTGTATCTTTGTATCTTTACTGTTGTTACATTTTTTATTCTTACCACGTTGATTTTCGTCACTCCATTGCGTTATTATTTGCCCGGATACGGCGACCCTGGAAATCGCGAAATTGTTATTGCCGAAGCGTTGCGTGCCGATTCGCTGCAAAGACAAATGAATTTACAAATGGCTTATTTGGATGTTATCAGAAATGTGATGTTGGGAAATATGGATATGGAGGAAAAACAGCCTTTGGATTCGCTTTTTGCTTTGGATTGGGATAGAGTAATTGACGAAAGATTTGAGCCAACCGAAAGAGAACTCCGATTTATCGAACAATTTGAGGAGGAGGAACGATTTAATCTGTCTATTATCAGTCCTCGCGAACAACAAGATGCTTTTGTTTTTTTTCGCCCTGTGCGAGGAATTATTGAGCAATCTTTCAGTCCGATTGAGGATTTTTTTGGTGTTTCGATTGTTACTTCGCCAAACGAAAATGTATTAAGTGTGTTGGATGGTACGGTGATTTTTGCTGATTTTAGTTTTAATAATGGCTGGGTTATTCAAATTCAACACGAGGGAAATTTTATTTCGATGTATAAAAATAATATACGTTTGTTGCGGAGAGTTGGCGATATTGTCCGTGCAGGCGAAAATATAGCTATAACAGGAAGCGCGACCGAAAACAGAAATTTTTATTTTGAATTGTGGCACAACGGACGAGCAATTAATCCCGAAAATGTAATCAGTTTCTAAAATGGATTTACGCGAAGCAAAAAAACAAATCACGATTTTGGGTTCGACCGGCTCAATCGGAACGCAAACGTTGGAAGTGATTGCCGAAAACGATTCGCTGTTTGAAGTTTTTGCATTGACGGCAAACAATCAAGTGGATTTGCTCGCGGAACAAGCCCGAAAATTCAATCCCGAAATTGTAGTTATCGGCAACGAACAGCATTATAATACCTTAAAAAAGTCGTTGGCAGATTTGCCGATAAAAGTTTTTGCAGGCGAGGAAGCCATTGCGCAAGTCGCAGGAATGGAAACTGCCGATATTGTACTCACGGCAATGGTTGGATATTCGGGTTTGAAGCCGACAATCAACGCGATAAAAGCCGGAAAACGCATTGCACTCGCAAACAAGGAAACGCTTGTTGTTGCCGGAAATTTGATTTGCGAGCTTGTTGCCGAATATCAGGCTGAAATTATTCCTGTCGATTCCGAACATTCGGCTATTTTTCAATGTTTGGCAGGCGAGGGGAGAAATCCGATAGAAAAATTGATTTTGACTGCTTCGGGCGGACCATTTCGCACAACATCGCTTGCCGAACTGAAATCGGTAACAAAATCGCAAGCCTTAAAACATCCGAATTGGGAAATGGGCGCAAAAATCACCATCGATTCGGCAACGATGATGAACAAAGGATTGGAAGTGATTGAGGCAAAATGGCTCTTCGGCGTTTCGGCAAAGCAAATTGAAGTAGTTGTTCATCCGCAATCCATCATTCATTCGCTGGTGCAATTTGCCGATGGTTCGATAAAAGCGCAGTTGGGTTTGCCCGATATGAAACTGCCGATACAATATGCTTTAACCTATCCTGAACGCTTGAAAACGAATTTTCCGCGTTTCGATTTTTCGGCATATCCGCAATTTACGTTTGAAAAACCCGATTTGGAACGTTTTCGCAATTTGAAATTTGCCTATTACGCGCTCGAACGCGGCGGAAATTTGCCTTGCGTGCTGAACGCCGCAAACGAAGTGGTTGTTGATGCTTTTTTGCGTGAAAAAATCGGATTT
>Ga0123352_10006574_pt1 | contig 17813 bp, 5 predicted proteins | sample TergutLab28metaG_FD_89700 | JGI IMG/M metagenome (GOLD analysis project Ga0123352, IMG submission 89700) | Labiotermes labralis P1 segment gut microbial communities from Petit-Saut dam, French Guiana - Lab288 P1 | ecosystem: Host-associated > Arthropoda: Insects > Digestive system > Gut ... | reverse complement strand
ACAGGCATTTCTTCCTGGTACTTCTCTTGAACCAGCGGTGATCCCCACCGCTCAGGCTTCAAGCTTCACATTGCAGTACTTTCCGTATTATGTGTGATGTTCCAAGTATAGCTGTCTTTTGTTATGCTGATTTATATTTACTAGTTATTTGATTTAAGCTGTACTGTTCTTATGTTCTCTTTGTTTTCTGATTGTTTTGTCTTTTGTGTATTGTATTTTATTTAATTTTTTGTACATTAAGGCTAATTTTGTAAGCGACCACTGGGCGGTTGAGTCGGCACGTAAATAAAACATGAATTATTAATATTATTATTATTATGTTATTTCATTTTTGTACCATTATTTTCATCGTCCTGTCTGAATTTATTTATTAATTGTTGTTGTTATTGTTGTTGCTGCTGCGTCGTCGTCGTCGTCGTCGTCGTCGTCGTCATGGTGGATGTCTTCTTGTCTTACGCTTTTCTAATTGGCAATTAGGCTTTTAAACCATCACGAATATATAAAGAACTGAAGTAAAATTATCATCATCATTATCATCACTGCTTCTAGTTTGATTGAACGTACTGCAAGGCAGATTTCTATGAACGTTCAACAGTCTGTATTCACACCAAATTACACTTGTCTGTCTACAAATTCACATTCGTTATCGCCACCAGTCCAGAAATGAGTCTGGATTTACAGAAGTTTTATACTTTGCAAAAATGTAACCAAATAAATTTAGGGATCGCATGTTGATTGACACTTGTGTTTCTCCCAGCTTCCGACCCCATAAAATTATTACCGATTACAATATTGCCTCGATTGGCACAAATTTCGGGCCATCGTTTGTGCATATTTGTCACATGCAACGTTTAAATGATGGATACACACAAAAACAAACAAACAAACAGACAGACAAACAAACAAACATAAACACATATACGCGCGCGCGCACCTGCTATGGCCCATATGTAGTTTACTTAATTTAAACAGACGGACTATTCTAATATAATTATGGAGTAAAAGACACAATAATAAGAGTTTGAAAAACACACAGAAACGCCTTAGAAGTATGTACAGAGAAAAAAATGTGTGTAGGAATGATAGGATTAATAAAAATTCTGGATAATAAAAAAAAAAGCAACAGATGAAGGATTGAAGCTGAAGAAATTCTCTGATTTCAGCAACAATGCAGATGTATTCCTTTTAACGTTCGGGCATAAGTGACAATCGTCATTGTCTGTAACGTGACAAAGAGTAGGGTGGTCTGTGCTGCTGAGGAGAACAAGTCAGGAGCCTTACTTTTACGATTCTTAGAGAGATGTTCCGTAAAACTGATCACTGTTTTTCATGGTACATTGAAGTAGGTTGTAATTACTTCCGCCAAAATTCTTACCTTTCATTTTCGTTACAAATTCGACCCTTTTCAATCTCTGAGTCATAGGCCTAACTTGGGGGGCTGTCATAAGAGACAAAGGACTCTCCAATATTTTTTGAGCCTAGGAATATTTTTCTTTTGGTTGTTGATTTGAAGAGTGGCAAGTGGGAATTGGGGGGGGGGGGGGGGGAAGAAGGTTTGGTATTTTAGGAACTGGTTCAAACCACTCTTCCCCTCTTTCTAACTAGACTCCTTCATAGACTAAAGTTCCTAATAGCCGTGGTAGATTTTGCTTCGCCTGTGTTTTCTGCCAAGTTACGACTATGCTCTGATTTAAAAGACATCAAACAACATATGAATAGTCTATATTGAAAATTCTGATTTTTATGGCCGTGTTCAGTTTGAGGTTGTGAGATACGACGCCTTACATTTTGGTAGGTACGTACCAATATACTTCAAAAGTACGGTTGCCATCTTCAAGCAGTAAATTCCTCGAAAACTTTTCCGAATATCTTTTAAGTTAGGTGGCGTCATGTCCCCAAAGAACAGAAACCAGCAGTCACTAAATTTTAATTAAATACAGACCAGATTGGATTATATCAAAGAGATGATAAAACGTGTTACTTCATCCTCCACGATGATTTAATCTGTAGTTGCAGCATAAGTAGCAACACAGAAAGAGGAGAGACGAGTTCGGCTTAACGCAGACTTGTTAGCTCCTGTTAAGTAAAGAAAACAACAGTTTAGCCTCGTCTATCTCTCTCTCTCTCTCTATGTCTTTTATTTTCCGTCAGTACAGAACACCGCAAGCAAAGAAAGACAGAAACCCCTTCTTTTCTTAACTCAATCCACCCTGGTTACCAAAATAGAGTTTATTCAAATGTTCCTTTCTCACTGACGTTCTTGTCCTTACAGGTTCTTTTCTTTCCCGAACTGTTGCATATTCCCCAGGCGATGCCAATTGCTGCGCTGCCGACTACTGACGACGGCTAGGAAACTTTTGCTCGATTAACATTATCACGCCTTTCGCTGTGTGGACTACTGCAATAAACGAGTGACAGCACGTAATCAACCTGCATTACGGGGTTTCCTTTAAAAAAAAAAGCCTTAAAATTATGAGTGTCGGGTGAGAATGACACTCATTATTATCGTATACCTGCGTAATATAACGGATCTTCCCCGTCAAATAAAACACTTTCATGGCTTTCAAGTGTCTATCAGCCACCAGTTCAGTTACTCACTGCCTAATATTACTGCCAAAAGACAACCTTAATAATCTATTCTGCTGTAGCCTACACTTAGTAATATTAAAAACCTAACGTAGGCTTTAAACCACCTCCCAATCCATCGAAGAGTCTTCTCTCTTACATAACTTCACAAACTGTACATAAAAACACAAACAAATTATGTCGGCAGATGGAAGCACTTTGAAACGCCTATAGAGTATGTTACGTCACGGGTTTACAAAATAATAAAATAAACAATTTCGATCTAAGCTGGATTTTGGATTGAAAACAGCAAAACACAGCGTAAGCGACAACAGCCTTTTTTTCTGTAACACCAACTTCAGCATTAAAAAACTGGAGTGTAGAAATAAAGTGAAATGTAGCTTGCAGTCTGGTGAAGGTAAAGCAGTCCCGTTACAGGTCCAGTAGGGCCCAGAGGGTTCCAGAAAGTTATGTTTCCCAGATTTCGCGACAACGGCAAAAGACGGTGGTAGGTTGTCAGCCTTACGTACCGGCCGCCTTTACCCCCAGGAAAAACTCCTGGTACTCATTTCTGTTAGAGTCTGAGTCCACTTGCAATTTTACTCTGTCCTAATTTCTAATACAAAAAAATTAATAAGATCGCAACATGTCTGAAAAATTTAGTTAGAAAATCGCGGCACTAATGCTCGCTAGGCACTATGGTCCCAAGAAAATGTCCTATTTATGAAGCGTAAAAAACGCATCCGCAAGCCAAGGGAGTAGTGTCTTCACACAAAAATCCATAGCAGATTATTTGCAACGAATGGAAGAACTGTGTTATGTCAGGACTCTGCCCACTTGTCGCTGATAACAGCACAAAATAGATCACTATTCCCTTTGGTTTTTCATATATATATATATATATGTCATTAGACGTAACTGTTAGGTGGGTGACGCTGTTCCCTGCGCTTTGTGTCAGCACAGCGCACAAAACTACCATCTTGCCTCACTGATGATAAAATCTGTCCACGCAGATTACATTTTGTTTGCTCAACACCGAAGTACTTTCTCCGCGTCCTTGTGTAATCTGTTGCTTTGATTCATTCATAACGTTTCATTACAGTCTTCTACCTCCACTGTGTTTAGTTTGGGTTTAGCGAGAGAGCTGATGTGCAGGTAGGCGGTCTGCATGAGTGCGTAAGCACAGAAAATGCGTGAAAATGGAAACATTTAACTGGTGGCAAGAGGAACTACGAACGTGGGAATGTCGGAACAAGCTCAGTGAAGAAGCGTCCCAATACCCGTAGGTAAGCGAAAGCCTCTGATGTTCTTAACGAAGTTTCGTTTACAGTTACTGCCGGATACTAGGTTAATAGGCAGGGTGAATGAAGCCGGTAACTTGGCAGAACATCATATTTATTTATTTCTTTAGCAGGTTGTTCGACGTTTCTACATCTTCTTGTGCCCATTTTACAATTATCTTACCTTTTTCTTCCATTTGTCTCTGTCATTCCAGTCTTCTTCTATTAATCCCTTTTCCCCCAACATCAATATGTATTTATTTTACCGAAGAGTTTATTAACGTAAGGTCTTTAATATGAGGAAAACAGAAGAATGTGGGGGAAAAGCGATCATGACTTAAGACACCATGACAAACGTATTAGTACGAAGTTCCAGCAGCCGAGATTAGTTCTGAGTAGAATCAGATGTAAGATGGATTAGTAACGCTGAAATGCGGGCAGATACAACAAAAGTACTTAATTTAAAAAAATTTAAAAGTTGTGCTTTATTTAAAGCCCCGTCTCTCTGACTAACGTGACTTCGTAAAGCCACCATAACTTCATTTAGGATCGACATTTATTTATGTAGCCTGTAGTACAAAATAAGTCAAGAGGTCTGTAATTTACACACTGTTTTGTATAGATGTGAACGCAGTTTGATATTCTATGATATTTAATCCATTCTCAATTATTTCTGCAGCAGGAAAAGACTGTGATCCACCCCACCCCCACCCCCCACCCAACCCCAGCAGCAACTCTCATTGATGCACCTCTCCAGCCCTGGTCTACTGCTAACTTGCTCTAAAGTAACTTAGTTACACCCCAAGTAAAGTCTTTCCCTTGCCCCACTTCCGCCTGCCACGTTAAGTTGAACCTAACTTATACTTCCCTCACGGTTCAACATCAGCTCGTTCGCAACTAAATTTATAAGCAATTCATAATCAGAAAAGTGTGGAGATGAAATTGAGTGAAAGTTTCTAACAAGATATTTTGAGAGGGAATAATAGGATTTCTTTATAGCCCAGTACTAAAGAGTCACTTCCTCTACACGAGGGCAGGAGGAGAACGAGTTTTCAAAGTTTAAGCACGATGCTTCTAACACTATTTCTTAAGCTATAACAAGTTTTCTTCTATTTATTCTTGTGTAGTGTCGCCCCTGTACATAACAAGCAGCTCATTTTGCAATATTTATATACTCAGCACCGTCCGCACCAACATTTAGAGAAGTTAGTTTCGTCAATAATTATGCGAACAATAAAAAACCCTTGCTGCTGGTTCAGTGGAGAAAGGGTCGTTAATATCAAACACGAGGCAATGATGAATTATGAGGTAATCTTCACGTAACTGAAATCTGCAGGAAATTTATTTTAACCACCTGGTTTCATAAAGAACTGTAGAGACTAGGAGTTGATAAAATGAAAATTTTAAAGAATTTTAATAGGAAAAACTGAAATAATGAATGTTTGGTGAAAGAAGTTACCTACGGTCCCTGAACACAACGTACGAGGTGGGGCAAGAAACAATCAGAGAAAGACTGAATAATGGGACGATGTGGTTTCGTAGTTTTATAAAATATTATTTTTACTACCACATCAATGTGGATTATATGAGCGGGACATTTAGCTCGCACAAGCGATATGGGAACGGAATAAAGCTTTTAGATCGAAAAAGCGAAAAAGAAGAGACTGCTTGGAGAATCTTGGCGTAGATGTGAGAGTAATATTGAAGTGGATCCTACCGAGATATTGCAAGTGGGTGTCGACTTGGATTATTTGGCAGAAGACAGAAAAGTGTGGCGAGTTGATAAGAACACGGTAAGTAGACTTCACACGCTATTAAGAGGATTGGGATTTGTTGCATTGCTGAGTAACTATGAGATGAAGAAGGACTCTGCTCCACCGAGTTAGAAAATTAATATTCGTTAGTGCTACATTTTTCATTCTAATTTACTACTGTCAGTGATACTGATGCAAAAAAAAATGTGGCAGTCTTTCACTTAGTCATGATAACTACGTGTTTCGGCACGATCGTACTATCTTCAAATCAAATATATGTCGTATTATCACAAATTATTATATATGACATTCAAGTCTGTATTACAATTTGGTATAAAGTAAAACTTGAAATTTCAATCTGCTGGCTTGTGTTCTTTTCATACAACAATAAGTTACCCTGTTACAATTTGCGCATTGTTTGTCACTCACGTTTTGTGAAATTATCAATACAAATGTTCTTCTTTATTGCATTGGTTCACTCTTACGCTGAATATAGCTGGTGAATACAGATGTTGTTTTGTCCGGTGTTGCTGTTGTGGTTCTCCCGATGATGGTATCACCAGACGATCGTACCACGCACACTAAGACACGGTTAACAAATAGTGTAAATCCATATACAAAGACAGATACTGATGAGAAGAAAAAATAACTGCTCAAGAGAAGGACACTACTAGTAGTCAACACTATCCAGCAAATTAGAGATTACGGCCATAAAATGATTCTATCACCGATAGCAACACAAAAATAACACCGAGCAGGTGAACGCCTTTTCACCAACAGTTCTCGCATCAGTGTGAACAGCACAATACACGTAAGAGTATCACATGTGATATAAATCTCTCATAGCTAAAGAAGCAAAAAGGAAGCAAAATATAAAAGTAGCGAATAAATGGTTAGATAATTTAAAATAATTTAATACTGTATGAAGAACATATAATCTATTTTAATATTATAAGATTCATTTTAACCCTAATTTTAATAGTAACTGCGAATACAAATTAAACGTAATGCATTCAGACTATTTTTGGTACGACGTAACATGTTTCACTTGAAAATGTTAAGATTTTGGCATAATGAAACAACTATTGAGCATGGAAAAGTGAAAGAATGTTCAAGATACAGGGTTGTGTATGGCATAAAATGAAGATTAGTTAAAGTTACTTAGTTATTTACTGTCACAGATTTTAATATTTCTGTGGTCTGTATTGATAAACGTATCTCTTATAATATTGCTAGACCCAAAACGATTTCACAACATATACAACACTTTCTGATCTCGAAGACAAATATTATTATAAATAAATAAATGTAAATATTAAGTCATCATTCCATGGAGGAATGTCACAGTTCTGACTATTATCTACTGAATATAATTCTAAGATAAATTATTCAGGAAACAAAAAGACAAGTTTCTCCTAATCGGTCCGACGGGACTTTCTAACTTGATAGGCACAGAGAAGTGTGCGGGGTATAACACTGGGAAATGGCCCTGAAGCAAATGTCCTTATGCCCACAGGGAATTTTCAGCTTAATCTCTCCATGTCACTCGAGAGTGAGATGGTCGGAATGTACGTATATATTTGGATCCCAATTATTCTAGGCGAAGTCGTGACATCTGTGGATTGCGTTTCGCACCAAACCTCTGACTTGTCGGGGAACATCACAACTAGCTAGAGGGCCAGTGCAGCGGAAAGAGCAGTGGAACAAGCCACAGTTGTACCTGTGCACGCCACGAAGGCGTATGTGAGAATGGAGTTACATGTCCCGTTATTCTTAAAACTCTGCGCTGGATGGAATGTAGTGTGACACACACTCCAATGGCCACACGTCACTTGTAGGTTGATTATAGCTACTGGACATAAAAATCGCTTAACCCAGTTCTGCAGGAAAAGCGCAAAATAATAAGGCCTACATAAACTATTGAATCCATATTTTCTATTACTATAAACACTGAATTCTATGCTACATATTTAGTCAATTTTCCAACGTCCAGCAACAATACTGTTAAAGGTAAACTATCCCACTACAGGCCTAAACGGACCGTCAAGGTTCCCAAAAGTTGAAACTCCCAGAATTTTCCAGAATACTGGAAAATGAACGTGGTAACAAGAATTTTGTACTCTTTAAAATTATTTTATAATAAATCCTGCACCAAATAAGTTACGTAAAAATTGGTACGTGAAGTACTGGGGTTGTGATATTTTTGTGAGGCTACGAGTGAAATGTTTATTTGTTAATCAAAGCAGAACATAATGTGAGACGAAAAAGACACTAAGAAGTTAAACAGACTCTAGCTAACTGCAAACATAAAAGGTAAATCAGTCCCATTACAGGCCCGAGGTGCCCAGAAGGTTCCAGGAAGTTAAGGTTCCAAGATTACGTGAAAATGGCCCAGGATGGTGGTAAGGTTGTCAGCCTTACGCACCGGCCGTTTTTACCCCCAGGAAATACTTCTGGTACTCATTTCTGTTAGAGGCTGAGTCGACCCCAGGGCCTTTAACTGCGAGCATACAAGATAACAATTAATAGCGACTAAACTGATTAAAAAATTCTAGATTTTTGATGCCCTGGGCTCAAAGCTCCTTTCAAACGTGTTAATTAACTTAAATCGGTTCAATCTAGCCCATTTTCTGGCACACTATAGCCAAACCAGTTCAGTCCAGTCAACACTCCGACACACTACATCTAAGCCAGTTCAGTCCAGTCCACTTCCTGACACACTATATCTAAACCAGTTCAATCCAGTCCACTTCCTGACACACTATATCTAAATCAGTTCAGTCAAGTCAACACTCCGACACACTACATCTAAACGAGTTCAGTCCAGTCCACTTCCTGACACACTATATCTAAACCAGTTCAGTCCAGTCCACTTCCTGACACACTATATCTAAATCAGTTCAGTCAAGTCAACACTCCGACACACTACATCTAAACGAGTTCAGTCCACTTCTTGACACACTACATCTAAACCAGTTCAGTCTACTTCCTGACACACTAAATCTAAACAATTTCGGTGCAATCCACTACATGGCACACTATATCCAAACCAATTCAGTCCAGTCAACACTCTGATATACTGCATCTAAACGAGTTCAGCGCAGTCCACTTCCTGACACTATATTTCAATCAGCACTATCACACACTGTCCGAAAGCCAAGAAACGTGCCGCACTTCATGAAACCCACACGTTAACTACCGTTTTCAAAACAGCCCGCCATTTGTTCCTATCCTAAGCCCGATTAATCCAGTCCGCTTCCTCTCCCATTTCTTTATCGCCAATTTTAAGTTTTCCTGTCATCCACAGACACGTCTTCTTACAGTTCCTATTATAGCTAAATCAAGAAATGGTTAGTCGGAGCCTCTATTACGTATGCGGAAAAGAAGAAATGCTTACAACATTTTGATTGTGAAGCCGCATGGAAAGATATTTGGAAGATCGAAGCATGGATATTAAGTGTGACACTGCAGTACTAAGAGATTAAAATAAAATCAAAGGTTACAGGATGAAATTCAGCGACAGCTGAAAGCCGTATTCAGTCAGATGATATAACAGTTTAGAATAGGTTCAAATGCAGTATTTGATCCAGGAAGATCCTGTGTCTTATAATTATTTAATCCAGTTACAAAGATTTAAACGAACATGGTCTTGCTTACTAACCACCTTATAGAGAACAACTGAAGGACTTTATTTACACCGCAGTTGATGTGGGCACGAGGTGCGGCACTCCTAAGACAAAGCCCTGAATAGATATGCCTATCGTTCTTCTTTCGTCGTATCTTCTCGGACACAGAAATGGCTGCCTCCTCGAGGGCTCCTCTGGGAATTAACTTGGTGTGGGAGAGAAACTAACTCTGGGCTCAGGCTGCTAGAAATGGATGGTTGGTTGGTGCTGGAATATGACACTCCATGCTCGGCGAAGGATGTCCTACCATAGCTTCACTGCATATGGAACAGGCAGGAGTCAGGCCACAAAACATAGCAGTTGTTGTACGAAAGCTATTATGGGCAAACCTCCGGGCAATGTTGATATGCAAATGTGTGTTGAGTTTAGATAATTTGCCCGACCGTTCTCTGTGCGGCGGGACAGCCTAGGGGCCGTGTTTTTCCTACTGCTTTTCTCTCTGGTCCCACTCTCTCTGAGTGAGACACGAGAGAAGGCTAGGGGGGAAAAAAACAACGCTCTCCTTCTTGACTTGCTTCCTGGAACATATCTGTGAACTGTCACTTAATACAGTCACGCACATTAGCTGCGCAGGTCTATATTGCATGATCATTCAATTAACATCTTGTAAATTCAAAATCATTTACCGTCTGCAAAGAAGACAGTTGACTTTTTCATTTGTCAAACCACAAAACATGACGACGACGAACTCGTACTGCTGCGATGAAGAAACATTCAGCGCAATGTAGAATTGTTTGTTTGAACCATCGCCTCAGTAAAGGCGGACCTCTCTAACAACACTGAACACCCTGGCAGTAGAGGGAACCTAACCACACACACACACACAAACCTTAACCCAGGTCCTCCCTAGGAAATGTACTGTTACATCCGGTCAGCAGAAGGCGTGTTATTACCAGATGAACAATAGAGAATAAACACGCGAGATTTATCTTGTTATTTCTGTTATTCTAAATTATTTTTCAGGTACCTTCTATATCACTACTCTGTTCCGTGAAACTAGATTTTGACAAAAGGCCAGACTGTAGAAATAAGGGGCTCATTATTTTGTATCACAAGCTGAAACAACTCTTAAATCGGGAAATGTTACAGCAACAATAAGCAAATGGGCAGTTATATGTTACCCGAATTGTGGAAGTTTGTTTTTTCGCTTTATCGCGAAACTTGTAACTTTTCTATCAGCTGAATGGAGGTTAGTGTGGGATGCAACGAGAGGTGCAGAGGGTGAAGGGCTACAGCCATTGGAACAGATGGGGAATGATACCCGTATAATATGGCCACGGGGCGAATTGCGGGACCTGATAATCTGATTGGCTGATCTCGATGTGACTAACAGTAGACGCATAACGCAGTGTATGATGTTCCCTCTACACATGAAATTTGTTCCCAGTTTCTGTGTAACGTAATAACCCCTCTATCATGCTCGTTTGCATTTAAAAATACAGTTCTTTATACTGTGGTAATGTCTCACTCGTACTCAGGAAATGAAGGCCATTTGAATGATAGTTTTCGGTCAGTACCACGATATTCAACAGAAGTTTCCCGAAATGAGAACGATCATACTATCAACTAACTCCATGGAGAACACATCTATCCGAGAAGCTAATAGTAGCTAGTAAAGAAATTCTCCACATTTGTTGGAACCCAACTTTCATCACCTTTCCCACAATAACCTGCCACTAGTCACTAGGCGAAAGCAGACTGAGATCTAAAGAGCCATACAGAATCAGTTTCGACATCCTTCTATATAGATTTTGGGCTTTAAAAAATCTCTTTCCTTAATTTTTACGCTGAAATTTTGCACACTTTTCTCTTCGCTTCCAATTATGCTTCAGGTTTCAAACAAACTCATTGTTCTAGATTTTATATCAATAATATTCAGCAAGATGTACAAAATAATTTTCTCATAAAGCAACTGTCTCCATTTTCCTACGAATTCAATAAAATAATAATAATAATAATTGATAAGGTTAAACTAGATTGGAGTGTATATACTTGTCTAACACAACTATATGATGGTAGAGAAATGTATAGAATTTATTACATAAAGAACAACTACATGTTTCGGCACTTTACATTGGCCATCTTCAGGTAAAGTGCCGAAATATGTAGTTGATTTTATGTAACAAATTCTATACATATCTCTACCATCATATAGTTGTGTTAGACAAGTATATACACTGCAATCTAGTTTAATTATAAACACAACGGGAATGACTAACCTTATGAATGACATGGCTGTTATACGTGTAATATTGACTTTTTTGTGGTCTCTAAGTTTATAGAGGGAAAGGTAGAATATTTGAGACTACATGCATAAAGAATTTTCTAACTTTAAATATAACGAGATGCAACGTGTCGATGGATGTAAAATTTAATTTCGTTTTCAATAAAAAATGTGAAATAGAGAAACTTTTTTTATACTTTTGCTGAAATTATAAGACGTAAAATCTGAACGCTGCTCTAGGATTATATATTTATTATCACTTTTCTTGTACGGCGAACATAGACCTTGGAATGACCCCATTTAAACGAGCCCTTCTACACTAAATTTTATAAAAGTAAGAATAAGATCGAAATCGCGATCAGGCTTGACAATTCTGCAGGTAATGTGGGTGTGTCTAGAACATGAATATTGATGATTCGGACAGTGAATAAATGTACAGAAGAACTACTGTATTTCTGGATTGTCTGAGTAGTCGCTCGAAGGCAGATTGTTCCCAGGAACACGGAACGTAAGCTAATATTCCTCCATGCGGATGGGTGACAGTAGTCAAAATAAATAGATGCCAAGCTTGAGGGTCGGGCTCCCTCGTACTGTCGCTGTTCATTACTGCTGCAGTAACCGGATTAACGATTGACTGACATCCCCAATGTGCTTCGTGACGAGTGTGGATAAACACACGAAGTGGCTATGCAATGAGTGCGCAAGAGATACATTTTTGGAAGAATATATTTGCGTATGAATACAAGTCCGTGTTCAGATGTTTTCTTGTATGTATGTCTTCCTGTGTACATGTGTATTTCTGAACTTCAGTGTAAATATTTTATACTCCCTTATTTTTGCTTCTCTTATATTATCTAAGTTCTTAATAATACAAATACATGAGACTTTCAATTCACCCGTTACTATATTCGGGCATGAATTTGGTCTTAAAATATTTAACACAGCTGATTTTCTTACTGGAAATTTTCCCTCTTGTTCCTGGTTTCTATCACATAACCTTTCAATGAAGAGAGCCAACAGCTTCCTCAGAATCAGTAAAATACGTCTACATTCTGCTGTCCATAAAAAACACATTCGTCCTTTGGCATTTTTGTTTCGTAACTGTTACCACACGCCCTCCTCTACGACATAACTCAGACCTGTACAGTACCTTACACACTTCTAGTAAGGTATTACTGATAGGGACAGAAGTCCAGAGAAAATATTAGTCAGGTCTGGTACAAATGGTGTACCTGTACAATAATATATATATATATATATATATATATATTAGATTGATTGCAAGGTTATGTTTTCCACTGGGACCAAAATTTTTGCGTGAAAGCTGAAGCTAATATTGCCAAGTATCTCTCTTTTAATATTTCAACTCCCACATTAGGTGAGTTAATGCTTCTAATATTTCGTTAAATCAGTGTTTTTGGTGCCTTTCACGAGTCTGCACAGACAGACGTAGGAATAATGCTGGATGGAAAGTAACATTTCCTTTAACATCCACTCCAATTCATCATGCAGTGTTCTATAATACAGCGTTAAATTCAGAGTTCCTGATCGCACCGTTACACAGATACAAAACACAAACAAAACAAAATAAAACAAACAAAAAGAAAAAACACAGAGAAAAACGGCAGCGATTGTCAGTTTCTCAAGATGGACTTCCTTCAGGATATTCAAAGTATAGTCTGATGGTGTATCGAAGCCTAAAACAAAGTACAGTAAAACAAACCCCGAAAAACATCAAGACAGACAAAGTACATGTAACGTAATATTGAGGCGCCTTCGCGAAATCACTGTTGCTGTGGAAAAGCAATAAATATTACGTATTCTGGGTGCGTATCTGTAGCCTTAATTATCTAGCATGAAAAGTGAATGCGCGCTATTATATTTTCATCTGACCTGTCCGTCTGCACCTTATTTTACCACAGTATCTCATAAACGGCACGATTTCCGGAAAAATGTTATCGAATATAAAATAAGTCTTCTGAACTTCTCTACAAATTTGTCCAAAATATTTCTCTTCCTAAGAAGAATTCATGGAGATATTATAAATATGCTTAGGTCTTCAATGTAAAGTACCCGTTATTCTTGTCATATACCAATGCAACTTTAACATTCTCGACAGATTTTCGAAAAATATTAAAATATCAAATTTCATGAAAATCCGTCCAGTAGGAGCCCAGTTGTTCCATGCGGACTGACGGATAGACAGACAGACATGGCAAAGCTAGTAGTGGAATTTGCGAAAGCGCCTAAAAATTATTAAAAGACAACCAAATAATTTCCGACCAAGTACGGGAATAAATCAGTTCCATAGCGCCATTATTCCTCTTGGGTTCGCGTACAGTAAACCAGTTCCTTTATGACAAATCAATTAGTGAAGATGAAACGCTACCAGTCCATTGCACTTTTCCCCACATAATCTAAGTGGGTGGTAAGGTTCATACACGGGGCTAATCTTGTTATCTTACCCCCAATTATTATTGAAATGTCCTCCCTTATTGTGATTCAGTAAGTGCACAAATAACCGCAGAGGGTGCTGCTCCGCAAATGCCCACCTTCTGTTCCGCAGCTGGCGAGTCCATTGCAGCCTGACGGGAAAGACTGCGCTATGTTTTGACGCATCGAAGCCACATGCATACCTACTTTACATTCGAAACTGTAGGCTTAAAAGACTAGGTCACAAAGATAAATGTGAGTCTGTGTAAGTCTTGAAGGTGTATGGAGTAAGAAGTCTGTAATTTTAGCCTTGGAATTAGATGGGATTAATCAGCATTGCACCCCGGCCACTTTACGCAACAAAAAAAAAATTCCCGAGTACTCATTCAATACAAGTCTAGTTGGAACGCAGCACCGGGCTGTACACTTGGAAAACGCATAATTCCTTTACCCCTTGCGATAATCGGACCAATAATTCTCGGGTGTATAGCCTAGAGCCTGTCATTATATCGATGATGGTATCGTAGCGTAATGGTACGGCAGGACTAAGAAAAACGGTTCAGATCTTTGCCTGCCATAATCAGTGGTTTTTGTGGGATTCACGAGTTCTTATATGAGATTTGAAATGTCTATGGCTGTGAAGACTTATGTTACGATCTTATAGGTTAAGATGCCGTGTAGTTTGGTACATAGTTACCAAACTTTCGAAGGAATATAATGCTTTCATCTACAGGACAAAATTGTCGTGACCAACGGTACATAACAACACCCAGTCGTCTCTTGTTTCAAGACAAAAGTTCCCTGAGGATGCAGGCAGTATTGCGCTTTGAAATTTGGTAACAATCACGAGATTACAGGTACCATATCCCAGAAGAATGCCACAGTATGGATTACAGTTTCAGTATTTCATCAAATTCATCTGTACAAATCGCCTGACGAATTTTGTTTAGATCTGGCATGGAAAGTCTTCACCAGAAGTTGCAAAACATCTTTAATTTTATTGCCTAAAAACTGTTCCAACAATACCCACAACATAATGATTGCAAATGTCTTACATACTCAAATAGAGATCATTGTATAGTGCGTATTGTTGGAACAAGTTTTGGATAATTACTTGGTAAAGAAGCAGGATGTCAAAAACAATGTATCTTTAATTTTGTTAAGTTTGGTGTGTTCACGATAGTAGAAAAGTTACGGTCTTCCAGAATGGGACGCCATGTAGTTAGATGATACTAATGCGTGGGGGAAAACTTCTGCCTCCGTCTTCACAGCGCCAGCAGAGGCAAAAACAAATTATTCAAAATAATTACTCGTTCCAACGTGTAAGAAAATAAAGAGTGACGAATATTTCTAAGAAGAGTTCCAAAGTAATAGTTCCAAATACACAAATTTAGGCCTTGCTGTAAAATAATGTAAGTACGGGGATGTGCCGCTAATTGTTAATACAACGAGACGAGCATTCGTTTTGACCCCAGCCGCCAACTACATGAATATACTTCGTCTCCCTGTGACTGTAATCATATTTTACAACACTACGTAGTCCTGTAATTTGCTGCAATATTCTTAAAAGCACCCACAATGCAGCCCGAAGGCCGTAACTCCTTAAATTATCTAATGATTGCTCTGGACACTCTCAAGATACATGTTACACAAATTCACGTGGAAGCGAACTGACCGTGGTTTTTGTTCTGCCGACGTTACTCAAACTCTCGATCTGTGTAGTAAGGATAATCTTATTTCCTCTTGTTCAAGAACGTACCCTGCAAAGCCCAAACGCCATACCATTCTTTGTATTGGTTTACGACTCGCGTATACGACCAGAAAAAATGGCTTTCTTTGGCGGTTTATGATGCAATGGCTGGGCGGACACACCAACTGCTGAACAGAATGATTCGGAGATCCAAGGGAGCTTCTGCCAAAGAAGGTGCTTCCTATACTAGAAAATTATCAAGGGACCAACCCCCAAAATTTAACATCCTTCAACAGATAGTTTGAGTTTTATTTATTCAAAAGTGGGTTTGTACTAAAACAATACAGAAGAGTATCACTTGTGATGTTGATTAGTAAGTTGATCTGCGAGCAGTGAACTGAAACAAAGGTGCAAAAGAAAGCGGCAGTGGCCTGTTTCAATTTACTATACTGACATTTTCATGGCTGTACCAAGAAACAGCACGAAAAACCTCAGACTAGCCGGTCTCTGGGCTGACACTGCACCACAGGGCGTCCCCAGTATGAAGCGCGAGGGCCAGCTCACTAGCACGTCACGTGTGGGTACGTACTGGCTTACACGAAGATGCTCAAAAAGGAAATCAAGATATATGCGTATTTGTACTAAATATTTACTTCATGCCTAAAACGAGATTTTCACTCATGTAAGCTCAGTGCTAAGTATATGTGCCACCTCAAATAGTATTAAAATTTCCCCTTGCAAGGATGTGTGTTTACTGGATTATTTCCTTAAATATCATTAACCGATTGGTCTATGTAATGTACAGGCAAAATATTTTCGACGAGGTACAAACATTTTAAACACGCGCCTTTGTTAGATAAATTTCATCCTTCGGAGGGTTAATAGATTTCGTATTGCACCCACGTTATAAGATTCGTTTTTTTCTAACACTTCAGTATTCTATTTTGATATGACAGTAGACGTGTCTACCTCCATTCTATTCCATACTTTCTTACGATAACTTCTTTCTCCATTAATTTCCTTCCTCCCACGTTTCTGTCTCCCTGCTTCACCACTTCTCACATGGCCTTTCTTCACTGTTGTCCCGCCACTTCATTCCTCATGGTCGGTAATGGAAGCCGCATCAATTATGAATGTCTTGTGATATGGCTCTTATTAATTGATGGCAAGCCGATGTGCATAATGTATAGCCCACCACAAGGCACTCGCTTGCTTCATGGAGGGTTCGGAAGGACGAGAAATCTTCTTGTAATTAGACAGGCCCTATCACACGGTGCGTCATACAACAGATAAAAGGCTCAGAATTTTGTTTAGACGGGAATGGACAAGCAGAGCTGGAACAGTAGCGAGTCTTGCACTATGTTGGATTCCCCAGACTCCGTTGTAGCAAGGCAGGGAAGCAAAGTGTTGCTGGATCGTGGTGCAAGGGGTGGGGATCCTGACTACCTGTCATGATCCCCAAAGACGTCCTGATGGATCGCATCTGCTCTTGCTCTCTCTACAGCAGTTAGTCGATGAGAATTTGCACATTAAATCCTTCTACAGAATAATCGTCGCCAAACGTTTCTTGTGTAATCAAAGCAAGCGGGATGAGATGGGCAAGGCGTAAAGCACGCACTCGAAAGCTATTAGTCAAAAGAAACATTAGCCGGACAACCTGACGGGAGGTGGTAGTATGGGAGACCTAGCCGCCTAAGACAGGGTTAAATAGTTATCATATGAGAATGTACAAGTTGATGTGAACTCTACTGGCTTAGGCTCACTGGTTAGCTATTATACAGCCGATAAGGCATTATCGGGTTGAATAACATGCACACAACTTCAATACTACCTAAGCGAGCCTTAGCTTCTCAATAATGGCTCTGAACCATGGAGGTGTAAAATTTAAGCAGCCCCGTCATTCACGCTTTTCCAAAGGGGTTTTCTTCCATCAAATATAGATTTACCAATTTTTTTTATAAACATCCCCGAATACGCGGGACTCTTTCTCCCATCTGTCCAAATGATCCGGTTGCCTCGTCGACGCCACTCTTGCTAATGTGCTGATTCGCTCGCTTACACTCTCCTCTTCTCCGCCTCATCCAGTTTGTATCTCGCTGCCTCCTACCAGGAAGACGAATCGTCAAGCTTCTCCCCGCTCCTTGATAGTGATCAGGACCATGTTTGTAGGATCCCTTGTTT
>Ga0123352_10006573_pt1 | contig 17816 bp, 6 predicted proteins | sample TergutLab28metaG_FD_89700 | JGI IMG/M metagenome (GOLD analysis project Ga0123352, IMG submission 89700) | Labiotermes labralis P1 segment gut microbial communities from Petit-Saut dam, French Guiana - Lab288 P1 | ecosystem: Host-associated > Arthropoda: Insects > Digestive system > Gut ... | reverse complement strand
GATGAAGTTGTGTAACCCCCGCTCCGGCCCCCCCCCCCCAAAAAAAATTGCCTTACGTTATTTTTCGGGCTGTTTTCATGTACACCATAACCATCTGTTCCGAACTGCCGCTGTTATGCCAGTGTGTGACGCAGACAAGCACCAAGGGCAGTTCATATACAAACACATGTACATACAGTGCTCCTGTTGTGTTACCCTTTCTTGTACATAATTGTTTCATATCCTAAGCAGCTTCATTTTACCGCTACTAGTGGCATAGGACCCGAAATGGCCCTTTTGTAACAGTGAACAAGGTATTGGGGTTGGGGACTGATAGATCTTTGTCTTCTTCTACGGCGTCCAACCTGCTGTGGGGCACATTTAGCCCCTCTCCATTGGGTTCCGGGGGCTTTTTCGGCGCGTCAAAGAGAGCGTCACTTCCATTTGCTGCGCAGATTAAAAATACATGGAGGTATACCTGCACTGCCCCATACGTGTTCATGCGATGTTTCTAAATTAAGATCTTATACAGGTGTGTGTGTGTGCGTGTGTGTGTGTTTATTGGCGTTTTTAACGGCTTATAGCCCGGTGGTATATGTATGACGTGCTATGGCATAAGAAACTGCATTTTCATCACATAGTTCTAAAAGAACAAGGACTGTGTATTCATTCCGTGCATTGTCGATAACTAATTAAAATCACTAAACCAACAAAACGTACAAACTCGGTCATTAGATGTCTATCTTACAACACTGAGTGTTCCTACATGCTTCGGTCCGCAAGGGAACATAATCGGGAATCAAACCAAAGTTATACAGCATGAAACCAAATCAGCCACTTTTGTACACAGCTGTCGTGGTGTAGAGCCAGATGGTTACAGTGTAGACATTTCTTTGTGGAGTTGTTTTATGAGTGTGATAGATGTTGATGTACAGTTTCTTGGTAGCAGCGTACGCACTTCAGGAAAGTAAACACAGACCGGCCCCGAGGCCCACCCAGCCTCCTGGTACTGGGTCTTTCCCCGAGGGTAAAGCGTCCGGACCCTGATGCTGGCCACTCACCTCTCTCTCGCGCCAGGTTGCGAATGAGTTGGAGCTACACCTCCGTCTCCCCTTTGGTTCTGTATAGGCATGTCATGGGGTGATCTTAGGGTCATTTTCAAGAGCTTAAGTGAATAAGATATAATTACAGTTACAAATTTGTTTCATTTTGGGTACCGAAATTAAACTTCTGGTATGCCTCGGTGTACAAATGATAGAGGGTGGTGTGAGGAGTCGGGCTTGTTGCGATTTGGCCACCTTTTCTTCAGAGTGTTATCTTAAAAATCCAAATTTGTTATGAACCACTTCCAGGTTAGAGGGCGGTGCCGTAGTTCTGGAAGTCCGTGCTTGTATGACCATCTTCACAGCCTTGTGATTCCGATGCCTTACGTAAGCTTCCCAAATGCATATACGTGCTATTGTCTGTATCATTTCGGCCGTGACGTAACGTTCCACCCATGACATTTGATTGTTCATTGCGTTGTGGCAGATTTGCGTCCTGCTGATACTTCAAACACTCATATGTTGTAGGATGCTTGTGGTTGCTATGTTCCTTTTCTCTCTGGTGACGCAAATAGCCTTGATAAAAGTTGAAACTTTTAAAATGTCTACTGTCATAAATAACCTCAGTCTCTCTGGTACAGTCCCACCTGAATCATTCATGTAATAAATTTATTATACATGGGTTTTGAGTTGCCTACGGCAGTTTAAAAATTCAGGTCTTCTGGGATGTGATGGTATGTAGTTTGGTGGATGAAAACCAAGATTTCGGAGGAGCCTTCTTTCTGCCTGCAACCAACCAAGTTACTCGACCTCCCTTTCCGTAAGATCTTAAGAATATCTAATCTTGAATTTTTTTGTCTGCACCTGTTCCACGAGCTGTTCACAATGGCTGTCTTAAAGGTGCCCAAACTTTTTTTTTTCTTCTCACCCCTCCTCCCTGCTTGCCCTGTCGCGCGCGCGTGGTTTAGTATGTTACGAGGCAGAAGCTGTTTAAATTTAGGACAAGCCGGGGAATTTTCCTCCCATCTGTGTCGTCTTCTGTCCTCTTCTCTTTCCTTTCATTCGTCTCCCAGCTCCGTAGCCTTTCCTGTGAGTTCCAGTTTAACATTTTATATGTATTCATCTGCGCCTTGTTTCGTGTAGCGTATCCCTAGATGCCTGATGGGATGTGCGAAATGGAATAGGGGAATCTGTTTGTTTTGGCATTGGAAATGCACCAGACCAATTTTAATTAGACTGGCGTGCAAGGATGAACTTAGTTAATTAAGAATGCTATAGGGTGTTTTACATGTGGGGTTACTGGGTTTCCGGGCTTGTCCATCGACAAGTATGCAGAACTGAACAGAACGTTCCGGAACCCGTGTTTCCGCAGTTGTCTGTTGACGTTTGACAAACTTCATAAACCAAGTAATACGACGTACGTCACTCGATTATATTGGCGGTGTAACTTCATTGCTTCTGCTACAGTGGTTGTATATTGTGGTGTTAACAGATGTGTTAAGAGCAGTGGCTTATGGGGAGAGATACGCCTCTATTATGTGATTATTATGAAGACCGTTGAAACTGAAATAGGAAAATTTGACAGTTCCAGTTTTTAGCACGAACAGCCTTTTCGTTGATTTACTGTTGCGCGTTATAGCTCTTGAGGTATACTGCGAAATAACGTTTCCACTGAATATGCATGCAATAATTTTGGAAGGTTCTTGAGAGTCAGCTTGATAGAATAAGCGGTGATTCTACCCAGAATTAGCGCTCCGTCGGCAAGAGTTGCGGCTGCAATACCTACGTAAGTGTAGGTACATATTGACTGTTTCGTAATGCCAGATTTTTCGGGCAGTCATTGCCACCTGGGCGACTTATTCATAATTCTAAGCAGACATTCTACACAATTTCAACTCTTGGGACATTTATGTGCCATACAGTTTGCCTGGAACAACTGATCCTCAGGATGTATTTGGCGTCATTTAAACACGAAACTGAACGTGGTATGGTCTAATAACTCAACAGTGGATTACGGGCGCGTCCTTACACAGGAACTTATGTCCTGTGAAGTTGTACAACAGTGCAATCTTGGTGTGTTGAATGATACTCTTTTCACTTTTCAGCGACTGCACTACAATCAGCCGTTTTGCCAACTATTCATGCTCGAAAGTACAAGTAGTGTAGAACAGAAGTTGTTTTATTTCGGTTAACCATTTAGAGCCCAGTGGTAACTGTACATATGGACTGCCGCAACTCGTATTCTTGCGTTGGATGCCTACTCACAATACACAACTTCTGTTTCCCTGTTTAGGATTAACCGACTGGTCTGTATAGTGGACACAAGATCGTGTCCTCTCTGATGCAAGAGCTTAATTTCTTTGTTTGCTTCGGACGAGTCGTCAGTAGGCCTATATACAGAACCATAATTTTGCCCTTTTTATGTGGAAATGAGACTTGGTCTGTCACATTATGACAAGGATATTGGCCGAGGATTTCATCATAAGGTGCTGAGGAACCAGTTTGCGTCTAAGGCGAATGAGTAATATAAGGGTAGATGAAACTGCATAATGATCATCTTTGTGGTTTGTTGCCCTCACCAACTCTTATTCGGGTAATCAGCTCAAGGAGCATGAGATGGGCGGGGAATGTGGCACGTAAGAGCGAAAAGGGACGCATTCGGGATTGAGGTGGGGAAACCTAAAGGATAAAGAGTCCTCTTTGGAGTAAGTGCTAGTTACTGAGCAGTAAAAATAGTCACATGAATTGAATGAACTGGGGTACAGATTAATCATTAGTTGAATTCGAAATTCGAAACTAGGTCCAGAAAACCCACTCTCTATTAAACAGCCTATAACGTCTTTCTAAACATGACGAGTGGAAATGTATGTTAACATATGCGCGAGTTCTCTAGGGCCGAATCACTGAACCCTCTTTTTCAAGGAACGAAAGAATTTGTCAGCTATCAGTATGGTTTCCCTCTGACGACTTCCAGAATTTGAAAATGTAATTTGACCGTCCTCACTGCGTATAATTCAGAAAGAGGTGAGAGTCCTGGAAGCAGGAAGGCCCGCCACGTCAAGCCATGTAAAGTTTTCAGCATAGTACTTATCAACAGATATAAATTTGGGCTGGTGAACTATGTTACGCCGGTCCCAGTTGCCGCGCGGTCTAAGGCGTAGGTCTACGACCTCTCGCCTGCTGAGATTGTGGGTTCGAATCCCACTGGGGGCATGGATGTATGGCTGTTGTGAGTGTTGTGTATCGTCAGGTAGAAGTCTCTGCGACGCGCTGATCATGCGTTCAGAGGAGTCCTACCGACTGTGATGAGTCGTTGTCCGTGATCTAGAAACCTCAAGAATGAGGAGGCCTTGGCCCGCGTTGGGCCGCAGCGCTATGGGGGGGGGGGAGAACTATGTTACTTTCATTAAATAAGTCCCAGAAACCGGGAGAAAATTGAATTAATCTGATACTGCGGTAAGTTATAACAGGCGGTATAAATATGTAAATTGTATCTATTTTACATCAAGTGTTAAATTATTGCAGCTGAATTGCTTCGCGCCGGAAGAGTTATGAAGCTTTACAGTGATCTGTATTTAAATGTAAATTATTTCCATTTACATGTTCACTGCCTCTCACCCATCATAACGAAATACGTGTCGTAGCCAGTAAAAATAAAAAGGTAAAGCTATCCCTTTATAGACCTGTAGGTTGAGGTTCCCAGAATTTCTAGACAGTCGGCACATGACGGTGGTAAATTTGTCAGCCCTATACACACCGACTGCCTTCACCCTCCCCTACCCCCCTCCAGGATATATCCCTGGCACTGTTTTCTTTTAGAGGCTGAGTCGACCCCGTGGCCATATTGTGGCCGGAAGCATTAAATCAATAAAAAATCCCAATGAGCCCATGGGTTTCGCAGCCGCGACCTTTCGGTTTGTAGCGTAGTGCTTCAGCTAAACGAGTTTTGTAGTCATTCAACACATCATTATATCCAGGAAGAATAAAGTTGACTTGTTTCGGTCAAAAATTATTAGTTGTCATCATGCGTAATTATAATCTTGCAGTTGGGTCTGATAACAGCTAATCATTTTTAGCCGAAACTTGTAGACTTCATTGTTCCCGAACGTAATGTTGTGTTGACTGACTGCAGTAATCGTTTTGTATTTAATAACGTAAAGCGGGATTGTGTCACCTTAAAGAAATTTGCTTTTTAGAAGGACCAGTGCGATGTGAACGAAAACACGCATGTTGAGTGTTCTCTGGCGCCTGAAGTATTCTTAGAATGTTATCTCTAAACTGTGGAACCAGTTGGGACAAACCTTGTTGAAAATATTCTCAGTGACGCTGCCAAGACAAAAGATATTCCTATATTTTCGTCATGTTCTTAAAGATGAAGTCAGCCAAGGCGCTTCCTCTTATGAATTCTACTCACAGGTTCATCACAAAGGCGCTACGAAGGTCGTGTCGCCACAGCGTATAATTAAAATACACGTAACTTGCTCGCCTTGTGGCGGCGGAGAATTTGGCGGTTAGGACAGTTTTGTTGCTGGCAAGCTGTACGATTTTGTCGCATGTTGGCTGATAAGTGGTCGGTACAAGAGTGGAGTGGCCGCGTCGTGATTCTGTTGGTCATACCATACGTCCAGCCTTCATAATCGGCCTCTCAGTGTGAATACTGGTATTGGCAGCGTGGTCCAGTTGATCACATCACTGGACGGTATAATAACATTACCTCGCGTTATTCTTCGTATCGCCCAAACTGGCACGTTCTGAGGAACCGCTTTCAGGACATTTTGTCCTGCTTTTCAGCTCTGTTCCTAACAACTGTTGTTTTAAGACTTGAATAGGGACTGTTGGTACTTATAAAATAAGATGTCATATTCCTCTATTTGTTCTTTGAAGGTATATTTGCTGCGTCTCGTGGATTGTGATGATTCAGTAACGTGCTTGGCTATGGGCTGAGCGACCTGTTTCGATTTCAAGCAGCGGCAGGTCTTTCCCTTTTCGCCAACAAATCCCGGTTTGCTGTGGGACCGATTGGGTTCACTGTCTAATGGATACAAGAGCTTTTTGTGGCGGAGAGTGAAGCTTCATGTAATGCCGAGGTTAAACATTCATGAACTTTTATATCCACTCTGCTCATACATTTTCATAGCGTGGTATCCACTCACCACTGTGTTCCGTTACGCTGCGGCTACGAAGAGAAGTACCAGGGAAGGCTCTGAGGACGGTGTTCATATTTTCTCCTTTCCACTTATTGGTGCATCCCGCTCCAACTCCCTCCGCCTTACGACGCCGAGACCAAAGCACTTGTCGGTAACGAGTGTTATCACGTGATTATCATTACGAATATACGAACGGAATGGCAAGGCGAGTGGAGCGGAATGTTGGGAAGTGCCCTGGAAGCGGTGAGATTAACAACACGAAGGAGATGTGAGGGGGATCGATCCAGGGAACTTCTTTCCGTGGTCGCAATATGGAGGGCAACATTGTTCTGGCCAACAGCAGCACCGCGTCCGCCCGAACGTTGTGGTTCTCCTCTGCGCATGCTTGGAGCGATACCTGCAGTAGAGAATGCGACAGAAGTTTTCAGTTGACGCTCGACCCGATTACACTGTAACCAAAGAAAGACCCTCCCACATCTCACTCCATTTGTAACGCATCGCTCAACATCGCACTTCCGTATATTTCCCGTCACTTGTTAAGTCATTCCGTTCATTGAAATATTAGCCCTGATAACTGTCGCTAGCGAGAAGCGCTTGGGGCTTGTGGACATACAACTGTAGGCAGATAGTGGGCAGTTTGAAGCGCCGGCGTCCCTATCGTCTGGTATGGAACTTCTTTCCGTGGCCTCGGTACATTGTCTGTTTACGCTTGAGTGACAGGTTGATTGAACTTAATTTAGCGACTTTCCCATGCCAGCAAGGTTATATTGTCTGCTGATAATGCAGTAACGATGATACTGATTGGGAACATCATAGAAGAAGGGAAACGTGGTTTGTTTTGTTATACTCATTTTGCAATATTGGCATTGAAGTTTGTACGGGACCATTGTTTGGCCTATGCACAGTGAACTCGATTAACTGCTATCAACTAAACTGTGTTACAATATATTAATAATATATCGCGTTTTTTTATTTGGAGGTTTCAGATTCGTTTCAGTTTTTACTGTCTCCCTTTGCTTCGAAGAACTTAGGTAAACTACAAGAGAGATAATGACATCAGGAGACATTAATGAATGCAGAATTCTATACCTACTTATGGGGATGACACTGGGTTGAATTCAGACGTGCAGATTCAGTCTACCTCACGACGTTTCGTCTCAGGAATGGTTTGAGTTCAGACTGACGGTTTCAGTTTCGTCGCAGGAATGATTTGAGTTCATGCATGCGGTTTCGGTTTACCTCACGACGTTTCGTCGCTGCAAGTAACATTTGGCATAAAAAGTGTTATTTTTTAACATAATCCTTCTTGAGACGCTAAAAGTTAAGTCAGGAAATATTCCACATTCACTGAATCCTCAGCATCACTGCCGTCTTTGCAAGAGCCCGCCACTGATTCCTATCCTGAACTAGAAAAATGCAGTTCACGCCTTCCCATTCTGCTTCTTTGACGTCTGTTTTGATATTGTCTTTGGAGGCGATCCACGTGATTTGGAAGTATATTTCTAAAAATATAGGATTTCCTTACTCGGAAATCATAACAAATCTCAAACCAACAGCGAATTCTTTAGTACTCATTACTGTAGGAGTGATTGGAGATTATGTCGTTGGACATTCAGCCACATCCTTCAATTGATGAAGGAAACGTTGATGTAAAGAAGGCTTACTGCTGTTATCTATGGATCCGTGACAAGAAGACTCGCGTATGTAAAGAAATGTTGCTAAAATCACAAATGAAGTATAAGCACGCGTGTCATCAGCTAAAATAAGACAGTATATGCCTTGGCCACCGTGCTCGTTGCTATATTTATTACGGTAACCCGCAAATGCTATGGCCTTCAGTGAAAATTTATGAAGATGGAATGCAACAGGAACAATAAAGCTTTCATTTATGCCAAGTTTTACATTCTTATGAGTTTTTAACCGTTTATGGCCCAGGGATGGCTATGTGTACCATGTAGTGTAACATCAAGAAACTGCAGTTTGTTCACACACACACACACACACACACACACACACACATATATATATATGTGTGTGTGTGTGTGTGTGTGTGTGTGTGTTTCATGTGTTTCATGTGTTTGTCAAAAATAAGCGCTGATTATTTACAGGAACGATACTCACCCGTGTTCATAATGGAGACGAACTTCGTTTATGTGAAGTACGAACTGAATTTTTGTATGTAATGTAGAACGTCTCTCTTCAAAGCTTTAAAATTTCAGAATATTTCAATACTTATTGCTTTGCGCGTGGCATCAACTTGGCGTGGAATGCGCATCGTTAAGCATTATTGTCTGTTCTGAGGTTCTCTAAGTAGCGTATCTGATCTGTCCGTCTGTCTGTGATGTACCGGCAATCTATTCAGCGTAATGGCTTGATGAAACTCCCACTCTTGAACCTTGCTATGGACTGGTAACTTATCGGGTGGACGTCTTTTGTCATTCCAGAAACCCAGAGAGTTAATCGGAATTCATACATTGTGTAAAGTAACTTGCACAATATTTTTCAGATTTAACGCTTTTTCTTTCTTCCATAATTATCTATTGAACACGCTATCGATTTTCAACCCCTTGTTTTTGAACGATATAGTTTTTGTGGCACAGTAAGTACTTTTTTTTTTTAAATTAAAATATTTTTTATTCTCTCACTCATAGACCGTTCTCTCATTAGGTCGAATCAAAATCCTCGTTTCCAGTTCACATTTCCCTTCTTTACCAAGTGCTGGACACTGAAACCTACTGCCTGTTTTTAAAATATTTTTAACGTTTTGTGAACTGCAGTTTTCCCAGCATGTGACTACATAGCGGTCACCACGAAGTGTTTCCTTACGGAACCACTTCCCACTTGTAGAGAGCTCAACAACGGAGTGCTTTCCATAAACCTGTCAAAGACAAGGAAAAAATATTCGTACAAGTTTCAAACATTTGCTGGCATTTTCCGTCAGGTTCAACTATAAGACCTGTTTAACGTTTTCGAACGGAAGACACGCTACATTTTAAGTCCAGGTGTAGAGACATGATTTAATATAACAGCTATCGTTTCTCACTTCCTGGCGGCTCGGTGAACACCGCCAACACAACGGCTTAATACCCCGCTGATCATCGGGGGATGTTTGAGTTGTCTTGTCATTATGAGAATTTCGTATGACACGCAGAATACAGTTACCACGGGTAGTGTCGTATAAAATAATTTACAGATGTGTGAAAAGTGTTGTAGCAGGCGGTTCCATGCAAAACAGTAAGAAATTACGTAGAATGCAAGTGCATACTGCAGACATTTAAGAAAATGTGATTCACAAAATCTACGGTAGGTCGCGAAACAAGACTGAATTTTGTGAACTAGAACCTTCGCCTAATGCGTGATAAAGAAATAGATCCCCTGCAAAAGTTCTGTCTAGTAGTGAGGTATGGTTTTCACTGGATATCTACATTGAACCCTCAGAATAACGGGTTCCCGTGTTAATCCACAGAGTGCCACCACGTGATGTTAAGCTGTTGTGTGTTGTACCCTAAGCGCAACTATATTATCGGGCCTATTTTTTTTCTTAGGCTATAAGTGTACACCGACATGTTGCTCAAATTGTGATACCGTTTTTCTATGATCGCATGATTTTTAATTAAATTTTATGCCTTGTTTACGGCGTTTCTTGTGACAATACAAGCACTGTGTTACGTCCTCGTTCGTCAGTTCTGAACTGTTCCGATTTTTGGTTGTGGGGCATGTTAAAGCATAATGCTGAAATTGAAGACGATGCTAGTGAAGGCATTCAGAAAGTAGTTTTCAGTTTCATCAGCTGAACTTCAGTGTGCAATGGACAACGTATTGTATGAACTGGAGACCACGGTAAGGACTTACATGCATAACCTCCAAAATACTCTCCATTCTACCCACACGGTATATTTGTGTGTATTGTGTGGGTCTCAGAACAAATGGCGACTGCTTCCGTATATTGCATTAACTGACTGATTTTGATAACCGAGACGGCGAATGTTTACTGCGCGGTACGTACTGAATCTTTAAATGTATTTCAGCTTACTTTTCGTATTTAAAGGGTAAAATACGAGTATGAGTAGCAACCAGATACTGACTGCAGTACGTTGAACTAAAATGCGTAGACCCAAATCAAAACAAGTTTAAATTTCTCATTTAAAGTCTTAAACTTTGTTTTTGACTTTTTTCCGTTTTTATGGCTCCTGTAGATTCAAATGAACATTCTCCATATAAACCGCTGTAATATATAAGTAATACATACAGGAACCTACTTACCATTACATAATAGCCAAATGTTTAAAATGCTGACCCGTATATGGTGTAATATGCACACGTGATATCGTTTAATGTTCAAATTTAGTGGCTGAAATGTATAATGTGAGATCTGGGGAGAATAATATGGCATACGTGGCAATATTTTCGAGTCATTTGATTTTTAAGTAATATCTATATATTAGTGAAAGTTCAAGATCGACCAGCGGGTCTTGTCAAAACCGAGTGAAATACGCGTATTTCGCTGTAGGCAGCTTTGCTTAAAGCAAATTCAGGGTTTTCTATGTAGTTTTCTTTGGAACTTTTTCCCGGATCCTGGTAGATTTTCGTGTTAAACTGCATTCAGGAATGAACATAAGCGCTTGTGTTGACCTGTGAAGTACATCAAAGACGACAGGCTTCAAATGACTACGAATGACGTAGTACGTATATTATACCAAACTGTAACTTCCGGTGGCTTGACTTTTAAGTATTTGAACTGTTAATGTGGCAAAGAGAAAAGAAAATTGGCGGCCTGCGCTGTCCCAGAGTGGTGGGGATGACGATTCTGTTGAATTCCCACTCTCTGCCCGCCCTTCTATACCTCTCCTGCAGCCTCTGCCCCTATAAACCTGCCCAAAGCGCTTGCCGCAAGCGAAGTGTATCGAGACTATCATGCTGTGAACAGAATGGGACTGGATGAGAATTTATTAACTTTCCCCGAAACAAGAAAATTGACAGCTGAAGGGGAACGTAGCAATGATCTAGCCATGGAACTTCTTTTTGTGGTCTGAGAATGAATGTAGTTGATGAAACTGAAACTCAGCATCTTGACGTGAACTTAGCTGATTAGATGAATGGCGCTAACTGCAAGTGATTTACGTCATATAGGTCTACAGACCTATATAAGTGTTCCAAGAGTTAAGATATATAATTTAGTGTAAATAAAGTTATGGTGACGAGTGTGTCTGAATCATCAGTAGAGTTGTCATAAGAAACATAAAACGCTCGTATCACCAGGTCTCTTAACTCCAGTCTGCTAGCGAAGAGTCCGACGACTTACCTTCTTTCTTACGGTGTAGGCAAATCGGCAACTTAAAACATAAATCAGTCGTGAAATATATGCTTGAATTTCGGAGAAATTTGAAAATGCTTGAGCTATACATCTTGACGAAATAGAAGCAGGATAACACTGTAGTTAATGGGCAAACTTTGTTGCTTTAATGCATGACCAGAGATGTATGAAGATTACTGTCCCCTGGGATGTGACGCCTTGCAGTTTGGTAGATGAGTACCAACCTTTCGGGGGTAACCAGTTTATGAAATGACGTGGTGTTTCGTAGAAGTAATCATGTCATGCGAACCACAAATCTCAAAACGGAAAATATTCCTTCAGTCGCTAAAAGCCGTAGGAAATGGGCCTAATTTCTTTCGTAAAAAAGCAGGGGAAAGAGTCTATTGCGAGACAGTTTTCTAATATGGGACACCTCAGTTTTGGTCAGAATAAGAGCTGAAATCTAGTGGTAATCATGTGAACTGTTTCGTTGTGGTCTTCAAGATGTGAGCAACAGAAAACTTTGTAGGGTCGAATGCGTGGAAGTGTAAATATTCGATATTTTTCATTTCTCAGGCTTTTTACTGGGCTGTGTGTAATACTGGGTAGAAGCATACATGCTATAAAGGAAAACATAGAAGCTTTGTTAGTTGCTAGTGAGGGGATTGGTCTAGAAGCAAATGCTGAGAAAACTTAATATATGGTCATGTTTCGAGATCAGAATGCAGGACAAAATCACTACATAAAGTTAGTTAATAAATCTTTTGAAAGACTGAGACAGTTCAGATATTTGGGAACAACCCTAACAAATCAAAATTCCATTAATGAAGTGATTAAGAGCAGATTGAACTCAGGGAATGCTTGCTGCACTCCGGTTCAGAATCTTTTCTCTTCCAATTTCTACCCAAAAATACAAAGATTAAAGCATATATAACTGTAACTTTTCCTTGTTGTTTTGAATGGGTGTGAAAGTTGGTTTCTCACATTGAGAGGGGAACTTGGACTGATGGTGTTTGAGATTAGGGTGCCGAAGAAAATATTTATGCCTAAGAGAGAAAAGGTGACAGAGTAGTGAAGACTACGTAACGAGGAGCTTTATGCTCTCTACTCATCACCAAATATCATTCGGGCGATCAAATAAAGAAGAATGAGATGGGCGGGGAATGTAGCACGTATGGGGGTAGGAGAGGTGCGTACAGGGTTTTGCTGGGGAAACCTGAAGGAAAGAGACCACTTGGAAGACCCAGGCTAAGTGGGAGGATCATATTAAGATGGATCTTCAGGAAATTGGATTGGGGGGGGGGCATGAACTGGATTGATCTGTCTCAGGATAGGGACAGGTGGCGGGCTCTTGTAAATGCAGTAATGAACTTCTGGGTTCCATAAAATGCGGGGAATTTCTTGACTAGTTGAGTATCTGTTGGCTTCTCAGGAAGGACTGCTTCATGGAATTAGTTCTGTGTACATCTGGCTTTTCTACCTGAAGATTAATCCAGAGCAGTAATTTGCACTCATTAGTGGCTCATAGTCATCTGTAATGTGCACCCGAATGTTGAGAGGGTTCCAAGTTTTATTAAAATCTACATTTATGATAATATATCACTGAATTCTTATTTGGATGAGGAATGTTACAGAAAAAGTTTTAGAGAAAATAAAACGACATTTTTTGTTTAATAACTTTTTTCGACAATCGTGCCATTTATGATATAATGTGGAAATATTTGGGAGAGACCAACTGGCCACATATGGCAGTATAATATGGCGCATGCGCTGTGCATGCTAGCTAACTAAGGCTATAGACACACACTCAGAATATGTAATAATTACTGGTTTTCCACGTCAAGAATGGTTAGGCGAACGCATCACGATATTACGTTGATACATGCATAGTCTGTCTTTTTATTGCCAAATATCATCCTGTCTTCTTTGTAGCGATGACAGCTAGTTATTTCCAATGGCGAAAGTGTTTTGATGAGTGGCCTTTGGTTATTGGTGTTCGGAATTCTGTCACAGTAGGTTTACTCATTATGACGGTTGACAACCATTGATGCTTATGTCGTTATGCATCTGCGGATTATTGTAACTGGTCATTCACTGTCCTTGCTCCCCATACACAAATACATGTTGACTTATTCTTTCAGTATTTAAAGAATTTTTACAACTGCAGGACTTATATGGCGTACAGTAGATTGTGAATTATGGATTGGAAATAATCTGGAGGGAAGTCTGTATATAGATTTGATCTAATTATATATATATATATATACTTGGTCTAATTAAAACCACGAAGGACCTGTTTGCACAACGCGTCTGCGACACTAGATTGGAACCCGGGGCTCGCCGAATATGGCGCGGGTGTGCTTAAGCCACATATTGTGATCGGTATCACAACTAGTGTTTTCACCTTTGGTATTTTTCGAAACAAGATTAAACTACGTACAAATAAGGATGAAGGTTTGTCGGTTCCTGCGGATTTGTCTTTGTACGCTATGGAGAGCTGTGCAGCTTGTTAAGACGATGTGATGGAAACGATGCCGGCCAGTTAGCTTGACAACGACCTGCTTCCACGTGACCCAGTATGCGTGAAAGTTGCGGCTGCGTGGAATGCAGATCACATACTGTACGTAATTCAGTTACCCAATTGACTTGTCGTCTGACATATGGCTGCAGTAATAAAACTAAGATTCTTCTCGATGACGAACCACGCAAACTACTCGGTAATTTTTAATGATAAAATTGACTGAACTTGGTCACGCGTTTGCTGTTCACAAGCTATTCAATTTGCCACTCCCCTGTCCCTCTGTCCCGAACGATCTCGCTACAGGCTGATGTATGACAAAGAGTTCCCAAAGTTTGCTCTATAATATCCCGTTTGAGGTACGAAGTCGCGTCACTGGGTGATTGATATCCGACGTTTCATGATCTTATCTTCAAGGTTCGACCCTTAAAGATGAGATCACTAAACTCTCTGGGCGTCGGACACCAATTACCCAGTGACGCTGCGCCATATTTCGGAAGAAAGGAGACCTCAACTATACGTCTGAGAAATCCTAACAACTCGCATTGCCCTAAGATCTTTCGTTGTATTTCTCAGATGTATCTGTCTTTGGCGTGTATCTGATCGTAAGGTCTCGATGGTCATCGCGTATAATGAATGACCAATACCTGATTGTGATTCACTGCCTTATCATCAGAATTACGTACGATGTGTGACCTCAAGCCAGGGGTTGTAACCGTTTCGTACTAGAAACGAGATACACCGTATTACCTAGCAGCATCGCTTCGTACGGTGTTTTATGTCAAAGAAAGGAGCGTGTCTCGCCATCTGTGGCAAAGCTAACCACTTGTGATGTTATAAAAAGGCTTCTTGAAATGAAAAAATGCCTGGAGAGGGTTGTACAACGTAAGGTACATTGTGAAAGTCGTGGTGACATGTGGTTTAACAAAAGGGTACTGACGTTTCAGAAGAACCTGCTGCACCCATGTGTCTGCACCCTGGTGATGAGGGCAGTCAATGCCTCTGAAGTGGCAATGCGTATGACCCAGAGTACACGGCTTCACTTCCCAGAAGACAGTAATTTGTTTTTGATAATGGTTTGCAGTCGGTGCGCATCAAAGAAAAACTCGGTGAGCCAAAAGATTTTGATGTTATGCCTGTTGTTGCTAGTGTGCGAGAATAGATCAGTCGGTATAGCGACTTGCTACAAGCTGGAAGGTTCGGAAAACGAATCCAGGTGGGGGGGGGGGGCGGTATATTCCTCACCCGTCCAGACCGACCCTGAGGTCCACCCAGCCTCCTGTACAATGGGTACTAGGTCTTTCTCGGGGGTAAAGCGGCCGGTGCGTGGCGTTGACCACCCACCCCCATCTAGCGCCGAGGTTAAAGAAAGGGCAGAGCTACACATCTACTCCTTCCCTCTGGACCTTCGTGTTCTGTGGTGAACTTTACTTAACCTGTACCTTTTACCTGCCTGTTGTTGACACCTTGTAGAAGTCGGCTTTGATGCCGACGTTTTTGAACAATGTGCCTCCTACGTCTTCAGCGTCGGCGGGGTAAAATGTTACTTTTGAAACATCAGCAACACAACCCACTTCCTTAAATGTAGGCTCAGTGTCACCGTTCGGCCACCATGAAAGGGTTACATTACCAAACAATGCTGTGAAGCATTGATTCTTCTTTTTTTTTCTGATTCCATTATAACAATGCATCGTTATAAGGTGAAATTTTTTATAGATGAAACTTAAGATGTTTGTATTTATAATATGCTGAAACTAAGAATGTTTTGATATCAGGAGATATTCCGTTAGAAAGGACATTTTGTACAGCTATGTGCCTATTTAAAAGTGCTTTGCGGAATTCGTCGATAGTCGACACCGACATTTCATGGAGTATTCAGGAGCGCTCAGTGTTTCTACGAAACCATCGTGTTCATGTGCTGAAGTGATATCGCATTCGGAGTCTTCAAGTTATTGTTTATTATGCCAGTGTATACAGTCATAGTTACCGAAGTGAGTAATAAAAGATGGAAGTCTACAAACTGGAAATTTTTCAACCACAGATTTTCAAAAGCTTCATCGAAGCTAGCGGGAGAAGTTTTATCGCATGTGCTTGGTATTTAAATTGTCGAAAGTTGCAATTAGAGCACGGGGCCATACTGTCATCATCGATTTTTTTTTTTGTGATTTTCCTTAATTTTTTCCAGTTAAGTAGAATACCTTGAGATAGGTCGCTTACCTAAACTGTCCTTATAATTTCCAATTCCTTGTACATAATCTGTGTAACAATCGTAGCAGAAAAGTTTTAGTTCCACAACTCAGTAGTAAACCATTGAACAATGTCAGGGTAAACTAAACACTTCCAATTACTCAATTATTATACCAACTACTGTACATATGTAAAATTTATAAAATTTACACATTAAAACGCTCCGACACGTTTCGGTCCTAGGACCATCATCAGGGAGCTATATCGTCCTTGCTAAAGTCACACTATAAAAAGTCACATTAATTTGTTGAGTATTGTGGCAGCATGCTGCCATAATACTCAACTGGTACAGCGAAATTAATGTGATTTTTATAGTGTGACTTAAGCAAGGACGATATAGCTCCCTGATGATGGTCCTAGGACCGAAACGTGTCGGAGCGTTTTAATGTTTTAATGTGTAAATTTTATAAATTTTACATATGTACAGTAGTTGGTATAATAATTGAGTAATTCGACAACATGCACGGTGTAACAACGAAAATAAACACTTCCAAGTAAGAGAAAATTTCACGCATGTTTTAACTTTTTTTTTTTTGCTGAGTCTAACAAGACAGGCGGCGTACGAATGAGCGTAACATTGAGGCGCGTTCGCGTAACCATTTTTGCCGTGTATAAACGATAAGTATTACACATTCTGAGTGTGTGTCTGTAGCCTTAGTTACCCAGCATGCAAAGCGCCAGCGCCGTTTCATATTTTCATCTGTGGCCTGTCTGACTGTACCGTATTTTTCCATGTTATGTCATAAATGGCACGATTTTCGGGGGGGAGGGGAGTGATTGAACATGTAACATTTGTTTTTATTTTCTCTACAACCTTTTTCTGAAACAATTTTCATCCTGGAAAAAATTCAGCGATATATTACCATAAACATACTTGTGTCTTCATGTAAAGTACTCGTTCTTTTCAGATTTTAACAAAACTTGAATTTTCTGAACAGATTTTCGAAAAATACTCAAGTATCGAATTTCAGACAATCCGTCCAGTGGGAGCCGATTTATTCCACGCGGTTGGAAGGACGGACGGAAAGACAGACAGGCAGACAGACGTGACGAAGCTAATAGTCACGTTTCGCAATTTTGCGAACGCGCCTAAAATTTGAAATGTGGCAAATGTTGGTGACGTAATTATCCTACAAGGAAAGTAGGTGGCGTAATGCAAAGGTATGAATCTGGGTTTAAATCTGGTTACCGGAGAAATCGGTTGCGGGACACTGTGTGGTAATGGAAATTTTTTCCGCTTGCCAGAACCAGTAGCCTGGCCACGCGCTGTTTTCAGCGTTGCACGTCTGTTCGAAATGAATTCTTTTATGAACTTCATGTAACTGAATAACGTCTGGGTTAGAATTGTTTCTTGTTTTATTGTAAATTCGCTTCGACCTCGCATACACACAACAATTTTAGAAAATGTGTACCATATCGCGGCGAGTGATAGACTTGCTGCTGTTTTGTGAACACAAAGGAGCGTCAATTCTTGCATTGCATAGTGATGTAACCACATTCCACCTTTAAACTGGGCGTAGGTTTGCTTCTCAGTCGGGTCTTCTGCGCCGTTAATACTGTAAAAATAAACCTGGGGGGGGGGGGGGTTT
>Ga0123352_10006570_pt1 | contig 17818 bp, 14 predicted proteins | sample TergutLab28metaG_FD_89700 | JGI IMG/M metagenome (GOLD analysis project Ga0123352, IMG submission 89700) | Labiotermes labralis P1 segment gut microbial communities from Petit-Saut dam, French Guiana - Lab288 P1 | ecosystem: Host-associated > Arthropoda: Insects > Digestive system > Gut ... | reverse complement strand
TACATCGAAAAGCTTGGTGTAGGGGCGACGCTCTAGAATTGTAGGGCACATTCTGCTTGTTCAGGTTGTAACACTGTTACATCGAAAAGCTTGGTGTAGGGGCGACGCTCTAGAATTGTAGGGGACATACTGCCACTGCGGGTTGTAACACTGCGACATCAGGTAGCTTTGTGTGGGGATAACGCCCTGGAATTGTAGGACACGTTCGGGCGGAACCGGTTTCGAATCTTGGCAGGGTCATCGTCTGTTCTGACTGAGGTTTCGTAATTTTTTCCAGTCTGCCAGAAAATCCTGACTTTGTAGCCCAAAGTCCAGAATGCACCCTTCAAATCCTTTTCATTTCCTCATTCACCTGTCATTCTATCATCTCTATTAGACAACCTGAGGAAAACGTAACTTTGTTTTACATCAATCACCTAGTATCGTTAGGGTATTTTAGACTGCGATGAAATGGAAAGACTAGGAATCCTATAAAAAATCTTATGTAGAAACGTACGGGGTAATGGACACTTGAAGCCTAGAAGGAACTGGGAGATACAAGGTGTTTGTTAGGAAAACACGTTATGGGAATAGGAAGAGCTTAGAGCTGGCTCAGAATCGTATCCAAGTGCTGCGGTGATGGGACCTAGTGTTTCACTAGTATGGTAAAAAGAAGGTACAGTTTCCTACTCACGCCATGGAGGTGTAGCTCCATCCATTGCTATTCCTGGCACTAGACGGAGATGATCAGCCGCACGCCGCGTCCGTACTCCCCGGGAAAGAACCGCTGTTGTACGTTGTACTGTAGTCAGATACGTGTTTTGAATTTAAGTTGGAGGTTAGGTAAATATTTGTAAGAGAGATGGAATGCAGGTCTTTGTGACCGCGCGGTTCGAATCCTGCTTGCGGCAATGACGTTTGTCGGCCTCTGTTTCTTCTCCCCTCCCGTGGTAAGGTAAAGTGAGACGCTTGCTGCCGGTTCGTAGAACTCGCTAACTTTGCTGCAGTCCCCTCGCGGTGGGATTCCTCAAGGTTAGCTGAGAAGTGTGGAGGAGTTGGTAGGTGGGTGTGGTGTCTTGCTGGCTGGGCCACAGATGTGACTGACTTGTGTTTCATTCGTTAGGCCAGTCGACCAGTTAACACCAAAACGCTCGTTGATGCTGTTTATTCCCCAATATACGTCCCGAAATATTTTGCGTTCTAAGGGGTTTCGCGAAATTAAGTTTGAAATAATATTTGTCTACAGTTTAACGGCTTCACGAACTCCAGGAAAAAAACATTAAATGCGGCGAATGGTTTCTGAAGGCCCTAACACGTATTTACTCAGCTTGTTAGGCACGTCTGCATCACTGCAGAGCGGCTAACACAATCACTTCGTCCGTCAGAACGCACGCATGAAAAAGTCTGGAACGGCTAAACGGATTTTCATGAAATTTGATATTGCGGGTTTCACCCAAGATTTGTCCATACATTTCAGTTTTTTTTAACATTGGGCATTCATGACAGACACCATACATAAAGCCACACGAGTTTTTGGGTCATCTCAAGTTAAAATTGCGCGTTACGTACTAAGTCCGGGGTATTCATTTATTATGCCTGCGAAAGGCCGCCTTAAGCGCTGAACCAAGGTAATATTTTTTTTGAGGCGTGTTTGCAGTTATAATTCAAAATCCAGTTTTTTTTTCAGGTGAAAGTGCAGATCAAGTTGTCGCTGTGTATTGCAAGAAGTGAAGATAGCTCCACGCATTAAGAACCCCTGTATTAGATGGATGTGAGTGGTCAGCTTCACGCCCCTGCCACCTTTCCACGGGATACTAACAGAGCAATAAATATTTGTGACGTACGTTGTACAGAACAATACAACACGTACGCCGTGTTCAGTGCACGTGTCCGCAAGCCGTACGATTTTCGAGTTATATGAATGCGAGTGATCGCGCCAGAATTGTCATACTATACGCGTTTCTTTCCGGATTATTCTTCTGGAAGCACCTGATCAGAAGAAGAGGAGGGTGTTTATTTAACGATGGTATCAGTTGATAAGATTATGTTGCATTAATGGTTGATGAATGACAGGCATTCTGAGAACTAGGGGAAAGATACTGACGGGCGAACACCGAAGTGCTCGGAGAAACGTCTCTCCCGTTTTCACTTTGTTCACCACAAATCCGACATAGACTGATCCGGGATGGAATCGGGGCCTTCGCGGTGAGAAGGCGTAGACTAATCGCACGAGCGCCGCAGGATTCATGTATCGTGGCAGTACATGATAAGTCATTAATAAATTCCCCTTACGGTTGCGTAGTGAAAGTTACTTTACGGTAGGTCAGGTTTTTCCTTCTAAATCATGCAGTCTACATGGGTGCAACTCGTGGTTGCCATGCAGTTGCTTTCCTATGTTTGGGCCTGGAGCCAAAACTTCTGTCGGCCGTAAAATTTAATTTTCACGACCCAAGGAGTTGTGGTTAAGCGTCTGTGAAAGTCGAAAATTATCTCCGAGACTGCGCGACATTTTGGTGATATAAATTCAGGTGACATTTTCAGGCACAGTGGGGATGTGTATAAACCCACTAGCTGATAAGTTGAAAGTGTATTGAATGAATGAACAAGCGGACGGTTACACGGAAAGTACCCAAATGTACAATATGTACTGTTACTTCTAAAATTTGATTTGTAGTACAAGGAACTGATTAAATACCTTATTGTCTTCTAGTACATGCAGTAACCAGTCTGGCTGTTCTTTGATGATGTTTGTCTGTTTGAAGAGATTCCTGTTTATTCAGGAAATCGGGCGAAGTATGTAATGAATCCACTGTGTGCACAAAGCTGCTAGGTTATTGACCATTAAAATGTAAAATACACGTGTTATCACCATCCTTTAAAGGATTAATGTATGGTTATTCCAGAACATACGTCAACCGGCATCGAACAGCGGTACCCTGGCTGTCTCGCATCCTGAGTGAACCGGTTCGAATCCAACTTGGGAGAGCTATGATGACTTAGGTTACATTGTCGCGTTTTCTGTATATCCTAGGAGATGCGGAATGGCAGCTTTGTAACAAGTCACGAAAACTTATTACATCTGCTGTCGTTGTTGGACGATCACATTCAGCGCGCCGTGTCATATCGACGATCAGTAATCTTAGATGATGCAGTGTCAGTAGTCACTATAGGAAGGTTTATCAGCCCCAGCGGTCGCAGTGGCGAGGTTATTCAGAGGGATCTGCACGTATGTATTCCGTAGATTGAAAAATGATGCAGAGATTGACGTAGGAAAGATGGGGATTGTTAATTGGAGACAAGTAGCGCAGGATAGGGATGGGTGGAGGAGAGCAACTAGGTAGGAAGGCCCTTATTCTTCTTGGATAGTGGAGACCCAGAAGGAGGAGGAGGAGGAGGAGGAGAAGGAGGAGGAGGAGAAGGAGGAGGAGGAGGAGAAGAAGAAGAAGCAGTACAACAACAACAACAATAATAATAACAGCAACAATAACAACAACAATATGAGTCGCATATGTACTTATATTTAGCAAATGTTTGTGTTCGATGTCGTGATAAATGAAATGTGAATTCATCTACAACGGTAGCCGCGTTCGCAAGATTCTTTTATCACGCGTATTTTCTCAACGGAGCCTAAAATTACAACAACATGTGGTGGTACGCGAAATTCTATTGAAATTAGAAGGGGTCCACATACACGAAAAGGCTGGGAATCACTGCACTATAGCCTACATTTTCTGTACCAAGATGTCGTACGAGAGTTGGCCACGGTTTGAAATTTCTTTGCTGCTATCTGGATTTTACTTGATATTTGACCATCTAGTACGATCTCTTAGCTAGTACCTGAACATCATTTGAGACCTGCTTGCAGTTGACAGCCTTTTTTAGTACGTGTTATTTGTGACCGGGCCACCGTTTACAATTTCTGTTATAGTACCTGGATATAATCTGAGACCTGGCTGCGGTTTGCACGTAGTGTATTAACTTTTTCCCACATGGCCCAACAGCCCGTAGTAGGCCAGGGCCTCCTCATTATTGAATCTCAACGATCACAGACACATGACACGCGGCAGGACTCCACTGGACGAGTAGTCAACCGTCTACCTGACATCACACAGACGCTCACAAGAGAGATTCGAACCTGCAACCCCAGCAAGCGAGTAGCCGCAGACCCAAGCCGTAGACCGCGCTGCCACTGGGGTCAGTTTTATGTACTAGTAAAAGGTAAATCAGTCCAATTACAGGCCCGAGGTGCCTATAGGGTTTCAGGAAGTTAAGGTTCCCAGATTACGTAACAATGGCCCAGAATGGTGGTAAGGTTGTCAGCCTTACGCACCGGCCGTTTTTACCCCCAGGAAATACTCCCGGTACTCATTTCTGTTAGAGGCTGAGTCGACCCCAGGGCCATAGTGAGATCGGAAGGATTATATCAATGAAAATTTCCAGTGACACCATCTGGAATCGAACCAGCGACCTTCCAATTTGTAGCACAGCACCTTAACCACTGTGTTACCGCGGTCCCCTTTATGTATTAGTACCAGGGTAAAATTTGAGACCGGCCACCATTTAAAATTTCTGTGCTATCGATTGAGTCCTTGCTGTGTTTTGCAGTTTTTGTGCTGGTACCTAGACATTATTTGAAATGCAGCAAACGTTTACACGTTCTGTGCCAGTACCTGAGTAGCATTATTTGATATTCGGCCGCCGACTGCAAGTCCTGTACAAGTACTGGAGTATCGTTTGACACTGACCGCCGATTACAATTCCTGCTGGTAAAAGGAAAGCTGAAGTTGTCCTTGTCCATGCCAATAGGGCGTATGGGGGAGTAGAGGTATAACCGCACTCATTTATAACCTTGGCACTAGATGGAGGTGTGTGGTCAACTTGGCGCTCCGGCCGCTTTACCCCTGGAAAAATTACCACCGATACCTATTGCAAGGAAAAATAGGTGGACCCGAGGGCCGACCTAGACGTATTGGAGAAGAGAAGAATTTATTGCCTTGAAACACGACTTTTATAAAATATCAATATAGCTGCATGTTTGGACCTCGCGAGATCATCATTAGGCTAGCTTTAGAGCATTCTACATTGAATATACAAATTACATTACTGGAAATGAGATCTCATGTCTTACACAGTATGTTCATAATTGCTGTCTTTCTTTCTAATAAATTCAAACTGTTGATGTAGATAAAAGATACAAGATGAGCTGTATTAAAGTTGGCAGGTGTCAGCGGGGACTATGGGGTTGTCGAGTTTTGTGCGGTCTTCCTTATTCTGCGGTGTGATGGTTACGGTATGATATTTTCCTATAACAATATGTGCGAGATGTAAGAGAATACTATGATTGACTCGATAATTATGAAGTTTTTTTTATCACACGGTGCTTGCATACTCAGGGGGTGCAGTATGGTGACGACTTTTGTAAGCCACTTGAGCCGCGTACGTTTTATTCAAACGGCAGCTTAAAGCTCACTGAAAGTTTATTTCCAGGTTGCTCGAACTTGCACTTGTTACCATGCCATCTGTTGGGAGTCATGTTGTACTATCACATCAAATATATTGTTTCTGATAATTTTTCTTTCATCATTGATTTGCATACCCTGCTCAGTTTTTTGATATACACGATATATTTCAACAGTGTCAAGATTTTTTCCTTTATGTGTGGTAAATATTACGTCCATAACGTCTTCTATACGGCCCACAGAGTAGCCGTGGTTTAGTAGATGTTGGGCATAAGCCGAGATGCTTTTTTTTTAAAGACTAATGCATGCTCTTTGTATCTTAAATGAAATTTACTTCCTGTCTGCCCCGTATAAACAAGGGAGCAATCTCGGCACCAGAGTTGGTATACACCGCTGTTTAGGTATTTTGGGCGTTTATTTATATCATTGTTCCTATTTAGGACTCTTCCGATGTTGCTCTTAGGTTTATAAGCCACACCTAAATCTTGTTTTTTAAGGAACTTGGTGATGTGGTGCTCTTTTCCTACAAAAGTGAACATGACCCATCGCACAAAACACGACTACCCCATAGTCGTCGCTGACACCTGCCACCTATAAATTTTAACAGTTTCGTGTAGCTCATCTTTTTATATTTTATATACATTAGTTTTTTAATGTATTAAAAAGAAAGACAGCAATTGTGAACATACTGTGTACGAAATGAGATCTCATTTACTGTAATAAAATGTGTGTATTCCTTTTTAAAATGTTATAAAGCTAGTCTGATGATGACATCGGGAGGTCGAAACATGTAGCTATATTGATATTTTATAAAAAAAAATTGTGTTCGATGGTCATTTGTTTATTTCTTTCCGTATAGTAAACACACAATGGGATGCATAATTTTAAAATTCGTGGCATCGTCGGAAATCTGACCTTGGTTCGTCCAGCCGATAGTCTCGTCATTTTACCGACTAAATTGTCTCGGCTTTAGTTCCTATGTTATTGTCTGGACATATGTGATATCCAACCATCGTTTACAGTTCCTGTGCTGTTTCCTGGGCATCATGTGAAAACTGGCCAGTACTTGTCATTTCTATGTTACAACTCCACCAATGTTTAGCCTAGTGCACTAATCTGTTAACATTACAGTTTTGAACGTACTAATTGCAGAGGTTGAGAATGGGGAAGAAGGCGATAACGGTGAGCAGTGGAGTGGGTCGTAGTAGGTGCTGGAAAGTGTCGTAAACTACTCGTTATCTTGTGTGTCAGTAACCTGTAGGGAAATGTTTTAAGGTTGCAGACAGCCATATGTTACTGTGCATGCTGCAGGGACGTTGCGCGCGGTGTTTCTCAGAAAGCAAACAACGGGCCTTGTACACAATTTGATGAGTCGAACAGGACGGAGGTTGGTCCTATCCGAAATATTCCACGAAAGGCTCATCGACTGTCGGATTATGTGTACACTCGGAAATAACTCTGTGAGCTTGTAACCTGTTTTCGGTCCAGCATTGTTATTGCTTGTATTGATTCTTTCTTGTTAGATTAGGTTGGTAGCTTCTCATCAGTCTGAATACACCGGAGTGATGTCATAGGTGGTTCCCAGACCGGCGACGTTAGTCGAGACAGATTTTCGCATAAATCCAATGTTAAAATGGGGCGGATGGTTCCAGTGTGTTTCGACCAAGAAGAGATGTTCGTACGTATGAAAGGTTTACAGAAAATATAAAATAAACAAATAAATATTGAAGGAGGAGACACTTCCTCTTCAATTGTAGGCGGACCATCTGAATCATAATTTCCAACATCCAACTGTACTAGTGGGGATGTACGAGTCCCTGAAGATGACTTGAAAATATCAAGCACTGAAGCCTGACGTGATGAATTCCTCTTCTTCTTTTTTGGATACAACAAGCAAGCATGCATCCTCATACTTCCTTGTCTATTTGTTCCTGCTCGCTGCTGGTTCGAATGAGTGTCCTCAAAGCACCTTGTTGCCAGCTTCAATGAGTTCAGGCCTCAGTCAATTCTGAAACGGTTGTGCCTCTCCGCTTAGGTTCAGGAACAGGTTCTTCAGCCCTTTTAATTTCAGCTAGACGTGATCCTGATAATGGGCGTTCAGGAACACGAAGACATCTTCATCTTCGCACGCATGAATTTGCGCGCGCGGTTTAGTATATTGGGTTGGAGGCAAAAGTGCAGAACGACGTAAGTTAGGGCATGACTGTATACAAGAAGGATTTATCTACCAGATTTATATCAATTTCTGCACATAAATACATTGTAATGGTGCCGGCAGCTCAGAATTTGCCCAATATAAGGCCCCGTCTATAAGCCCATATACAGTTGTCACCCTTTTCTACCAAGTGAAATTGTGACTGAACAGATGCACATGAGGAAGTATACGATCACTCTAGAAAAGTGGAGTTGGCATGTATCTCCCTCTAGGAGTGCTGTGAGGTCGGTTTCTGCTTGACTGCAGACACGTATAGATGGTTGCCTCATTTTTACCTCTGTGAAGCAATATTAACTTACGTTGTTTGAGCTCTGGTTAACACAGCCAGTTAACTGAATGAAAAAAAAGTGTAAATACGCTCCTGAGTGAAATATTTACATTTTCGTGTTTCTTTTTTAAACATTGACATCTCGAACATGTTGCAGGCAGCCCTAGAATTGCCTGCGGTCAGTGCGGGGGCGTGACAACACATTCGTTGCAGGGATGGACAAACATTTTATGAGTCATTTATTGATCCCACTGAGACCACGCGATTCCGGTCGATTTGTAAAGGACAGCTGATTTAACTGGGCTGAAATCACAGAACTCCCGTAGATCAGTCATCTCCGCGTCACCCTCGATACTCTATCCCGTTCCAGAGTGCTTCCGGCGTTGCTGTCACCAGTATTACGGACATGCAGTTCACACTAGTATTGGTAGTAGTAAATAACCTTCGCTAGCTCTCAGCGCCCTGGGCTTGTTATCGTAGACCACGGGGGCTTAAAGGAGCACATCAGGAGCTGCAAGCATCCCTACCATCCCTCCATCCCTACCATCCCTCCATCCCTCCATCCCTACCATCCACGGGACGTCTGTCTGTGATCTTAGTGTAGATAAATAGCGAAGTTATTGACTAGTAGGTAATTAATTATTCAGCTAAGTTACTAATTAGATAGCTAAATGGCTGACCAACTAACTGTAGCAAGTGGAGTAAGCAGTTAGCTAGCTAATCGACTAAATGAATAATAAGGAAAGCGACTAGATTCAGTGACTGGTTAAGTGAATATCTGGCTAGCAGACCAACCAATCGACTAAGTAAACGCCTAATATTATATATTCCGTGTATTGTGCTTGTAGACGTTAGTGTGCACCAACATATGCACACAAATTGTGATTTTATACAGGTTATCTATCTATATGTATATATATATATATATATGGATGTGTGTGTGTGTGGTTATAAGTAAATGTCTATCTGCGTGCCTGGATGGCCAAATGACCCACCGACGAAGTGGCTGAGATACTAAGTGCTTGCGGTTAGCTAACTGGTGGTTTCGGAATTTGTTGTTTTTCTCTTTTGTCGCAACAGCCCTTCTCGGGCCTAGGTCGCCTAATTGTTGAAATTTAGAGATCACACACAGACACACCACATTCGGTAGGACTCCTCTGGGCGAGGGATCGGCCCGTCGCAAAATTCGCATGAGACAGACATCACTGCTTCAGGTGAGATTCGAACCCACAGTCCCAGCAAGCGAGTGGCCGCAGACCTACGCCTTAGACCGCGCGCCCACCGATATCGGCGGCTTGGGAATTAGTGGCACAGGGATACACTAGCACTGTGTAGTGTAGAAACTTGAGTTTCTGTGTGCTGAGAGGTGGCAACTAATATATCGAAAATATTACAAATACGAGATAAGAGAGGGGTGTACACAGTACTGTAGTATACTAGCGACAACTCATGAATCGTGAACCTGTAACATAACACACGTGGAATATGCATAGCGACTTGTTATAAACGTATCTGTAGTTGGATGTAGATGGAGAGAATGTATGAAGGCAGAATTTTTAGACACACGAAGTGACAGTGGCAGTAAATGAATGACAAGACAGGCTTCTAGAACGTTCAGAAATAAAGGGTATAAAGCAAGCAGAATAAAGTACCGGGGCAGCAAAAGGACGCGTTAAAAATTTTAGACATCATGAAGTCTGGGTGATAAGGGGACGAAGCAGAACGGATTATGAATTAGTGAAGCATAGAGAAGTTAAGGAAGTTTGGGAAGCTGTTAGGAATATAGTGAAGAAAGAATGTTTTAGGAATGAAGTGAAAGCGTGAGACTGGGTGCATTATTTTTTAGATGTTTTAGTCCAACGGTATTGATGGTTGAATAGTTTACGAAACTCGAGTGTTGAGTCCACAGTGTATAGAGAGATGCGGAGGGACTTCAAGGGAGAGGAAGTTAAGAGCACATTGACAGCGAGAAATGACTAGAGTCATTGCGTTTTGTGTGATACCAGCTTAGATGTTTTGTGCTGAAGAGGGAGAAATTGAAATACCGGTAAATTTCTTCATCACAACTTAAAAGGGGGAAGAAGTGCCAATGAATTGAAGTTACTGTTGTGTGTCCAATTAACAAAAGTGACGGGCCGATTTGGGGGGGGGGGATTCAGGTAATCAACGAAGGATTTCGCTTTTTTTTTTTGTGTTAGGCAGGATCTTTGCAGCATCCTCGTTGCTAGATTGGTAGATTGGTTAACAAGTAATAAGGTTGTTTCTGCGTTTCTAGAAAGGGTATTAAAAAAAAAGAGAGCGAGCGCTACTGGTCGTATTTTTGTGATTGAATTTGTAGTAGACAGATAAACAGGGTCGAATTTGTTGGTGTTTAGTGGACTTGCATAAAAACTTTTAATCCGATTGACAGGGAAGGCCTGTGGTTTGAAATGAGACAGAAGTGTTTTAGTGATAAGATGGTGGATTGTATAAGAAGAGTGTACTGAAAGTACAGGTAAAGTGATTCCGTTACAGGCCCGGTGTGGCCCAGAGGGTGGGTAGAGGTATAGCTCTACTCTTCCATGACCGCGGCACTAGAAGGAGGTGAGTGGTCAGCAGCATGCTCCGGCCGCACTCTACCCCTGAGAAAGACCCGGTACCCATTTTACAGGAGGCTGGGTGGGCCCCAGGGCCGGTCTGGACGGGCGGAAAATCTCGTTCCCAACGGGATTGGATCCCGAATCGTCGAGCCCGTAGGCAGTCGCTGTACCGACTGAGCTACCCGGTCCACAAGAAGAGTGTACTACGGAGTCAAATTCTTGGGGAAATGTGATGAGTTGGACAGAGCTGCTGCAGTTTAGAGCCCCTTTTTGTTTAACACCCTATCGATATTGATTATGTTATTGTAGGAAATGGCGGCCGGGTTAGCGTAGTCGGTACAGCAAGTTGCTATGGGTGGACGGTCCCCGGATTGAATCCCATTGGAGCGAGATTTTATGTAGCCTCCAGACCGGTCTCGAGGCCCACTCAGCCTCTACGTTAGGTTTACCCGGGGCTAAAGTGGTCCAAGCGTGGTGCTGCTTATAGTAGGGGATTGATAAATTTATGTTAGATGTAAATGTCTAAATAAAATTGGAAATGTTGTTTCAGGTGTGGTGGAGGACCGTAATTATAGTAATTAGAGAGGGTTTTGTCTGGTGTATTATATTGTTACTGAAACTAGAGATACGTGAACTGCATACTTACTGAAAAATCTAGTACTAGCGGGCGCGGTCTTTTGTGCAATCCGATTCAATTAATAGCGACTCTGGTTTTTTTCTATTCTGTTTTTTTTCAATTCCAATCTATTGTGTAAACGCATCTGTTAGTAACAGAAATGTTATTTAAAACTAATTGTTTCCAAACCATTATGAACTCCTTGTACTTTGATACCAATCACACTTTTCCGGTCATCTTAACATTGCCAAATGTCGTGACGGTTTGCAGGAAAAACGTCCGGCGATCATCAATGTGATTGGGAGTGTCCGTAGTTCTCACGCTGTCAGTTGTTTCGTGTTGGAAATCTGGACATTTTGCAATGCCGCCTGCTAGAAGTAACACCCGTAACATGGCTCTGCATTAATTCCATCCGTAATGATGCGAAAGGCAACAAGCATTCTTTTAAGGTTTAAAAAGGGAAGCACTTTCTCAGTGGGACATATGGTTGGTTCACACGTTGTTTGATGACGTAACGACAGCGGTATATATGACTTATAACTCGAAACTGTGTTTTGCATAATCCTGTGCCGTGTTGCCTGAACTGTTTTTCACCCATCTTCTCGCTTGCTACCCACTCTGTTGTCATATCCCAACGCTACCGGATTTTTCATTCTGTCTGCCCTGCACTTCAGGAGGGGCTGTGTTCGGCCGCCGTCTTGTTCGGTTGCTACTCGAAATTTTCCTTTCAGTTTAAAACATGTTTCGGCTTCAGTGACCGTGCGGTGGGGGTCTTGGTGTTGCCCGGACTTCGTTGTTTCTTGTGGTTGGTTGATTTAATATCTGGCAACGCCATGCAGCTGCTGCATTGAGTGCAATGTGAACCTGGAGCCTTCCTGTCTGTGCTTGTGTATACAGCTTATGTGTGCTGTGTGAAGGTAACCTTATTACATGTGTGTATGCTTCTACTGAAAAAGTATTTTCATTATTGTTCTTCAGAATCTTGCATTGGTTGCTACCCATTTCGAAATTTATTTGCAGTTTGACTTTATTGGGTGAGATGCGCCCTCCGGTCAGCGCTTCTACAGGATTTGTGAGTGCTGTAATACGAAGAAGTTGAGGAGGAGGACGTTTCGGGCCCCTCACGTGGGGGGGGGGGGAAGAATTAGATATTGAAGACGTTCGAGAATAGGGCATTGAGAAGAATATTCTGGACCCAAGAGAAGTTGGAGACGAGTGAAAACAGAACGTCATTTTTGTACTCTTTAACATCATTATTGTGACTAAATAAGTTTCGGATGGATGGTGCGTAATATGCATGAATTGGTGTATGAAGTGCCTACAGAATTTTGTTCGGAAGACCTGAATAGAAGGGAGACCACTTGGAAGATGGGGCGTGAGTGGGATGGTATACCTAACACTGAAAATAATCTTCAAAAAATGGAATACTGTTATGTGGCCTGGATGTATGAGGCTCACAGTAGGGACCATTTTTCGGCCTTTTGTGAATATGGCAATGAACGTTTGGGTTAAATAAAATCCCGGCGTAAATTCTTGACCAGATGAGCGACTATTAGCTTCTCAAGAAACACTTTTCCATGGGTTACGTTAGTGAGTTCAGACTGGCCTTTTAACATGTACGCTCGTGGACCTATTACGGACACTGGCCAGTACAAGGTGCGACGGCAAAAGTATGTGGGATGGCCGCATGGAGTGCGAACCGGATATAATGCAACTCTGCGCCACTACATACCGCTGAGCTGATTTATTGTGAGTAAATGTGGTGGGTGTTGCTGTAATAGGACATTGGGTATATGTGCAGTTGACATTTGTTTGTTGGTTTGTTTGTTTGTGTTGAATGGGTTCTGCAATCACTGTGGGCGAGTGAAAGGGCCAGACCTTCATGAACAAAATGTGCACCAAGTTTTGTTTAACCGTGAGAAACCAGCTTCTGAGACTTTCGAAATGCCTACAAAGGGATTTATGATGATGCCATAAGTAAAGGGTAAGCGTTTGATTGGTTTTCACGTTTCAAAGGTGGTCAGGCTTCGGCAGTGAAGTTTGAACGTTCAGGTCGGCCATCGTAAGGTCGGGCTGATGAAAATGCGAAAAAGTGCGTCAGATTTTCCATGAAGATTACTATTAACGATGTGTGTAACATTCTAGGGATAACACGATATTCGTCAACGAATTTTAGCCGAGGATTGAAACATGAAGCGTGCCGTAGCAAAATTTGTGCCCAGCATGCTGTATAACAACCAGAAACAAGACCGAGTTTAAGTGCAAGGACCTGCTAGTTCCGGCCAAAGAGGGCACATACACAGTGCGAATACTAAGTTTTAGGACTGGCATTATAAAAAGTATTTGCGTGAAAGAAATGACACTTTTATTGTTTAGTTTTCGACATAGATCCCCTGTAACTGTACACACAGATTTGCACGGTCACACAGCTTCTGGATGCCTTTGTAGAAGTCGTCCTTTGCAATAGTGTTTAATGTACTTGTCACGGCTGTCTGGATGTCCGAAATCGAGTCAAAGAGGCGCCCCTTCAAGTGGGATTTCACTTTTAGGAACAAAAAGTAATCAGCAGGTGCTAAATCTGGCGAATACGGAGGGTGGTCGAGCACAGTCACTTTTCGTTGGGCCAAAAACTATTGTCGCGTTGTGGGACGGGGCGTTGTCGTGCAAAAGGAACCAGTCACCAGATTCACACATGCCCGGTCTAACACGTCGAATTCTGTTAGGAGCCTTTCCGTTACACCTTTATAGTACAATGCATTGATAGTTTCACCCTCAGGAACAAATTCTTTGTGAATTACGCCTTGCCAATAGAAGAAAATCACCAACATGGTCTTCACACGAGACTTCTGAAATCGCATTTTTTTCGGCCGTGGCGAGGTTTCTCCGACCCATGCAGCGGATTGACGTTTAGTGGTCGGATCGTAGGAAAAACACCACGTCACATCGCCAGTTACAATTTTCTTAAAGAAGTCTCAGGATCACTGTCTGCTGTGGCAATCAAATCTTGGCAAGCTGCAATTCTCCGGTCTTTCTGCTCTGGAGTCAAAGAGTGTGGAACAAAGAGCGAACAAATCTTCCGTTTTCGCAAATCTTCAACTACAGTCCTTTACACTGTGTTCTTGCCATTGTTACCTCTTCTGCTAGCATTCTTAGCGAAAGGTGACGGTTTTGAAGCAAGAACTGAGAAATCTTCTCGACATTGTTGTCATAGCGACACTGTAGGCCGGCCACTCCTGGGGTCGTCTTCACGACCATCACGAAATCGTCCATACCATCGGAAAACATTCGAACGGGATAGTGCTTGGTCCCCATAAGCTGCATTTACCATTTGGAGCGTTTCCGTCGCGCATTTCCCAGCTTTAAAATAGAACTTTATCGTTAATCGTTGCTCTATACTCAAATCCATTACGAGTCTTTCACACACAGCTTCGTTTCACGCCACAAATCACAAATACTGCTCATCTCACTCAGACAACACTCAGTACACGTGTCGAGACTTGCTCCGACGTGTTTCTGTGGGTGACCGCCTGATGGCGCGTGTAGTATTCGCTGTGCGCAATCAGTCCTAAAACTTAGTAGACGCACTGTGTACATCCTTTCTAAGGTCATAAGAGATCATAACATTAAATCTAGTTAAATGGACGAAAATTCGAGGATATCGCGGCAATTGTAGCTGAATCGCGGGCGTTGCTGGATTGCTTCACAACACGGGGTTCCAGAGACGCGTCCAGCAGTGAGAGAGGCGCTGGGACTGGTTTAAAACTCCAAAGTAGACCGCTTTGAAGGGCATCATCCAGATCTGTAACTACAGTACTCCTGAAGTTGTTACACTTACCCAATCCGGAAACTTTTTGCTTACCTCCGTGTAACGTGATGTGTCCATGAATACGGCACAGTCAAAAACTGTTGCGGTCACAATGCACAGTTCGGGCACACTTATTACTGTAATAATGAGCATTAACTTTTCACATTAGCGGAGCACAATACAGCAGGCAGAAGAAGACATGTTCCTTTCTACACAGGTGAAGGTCACATGATATCACTGCTGCTTGCGTCGTCATTTCTAGGATTGGAACGTGTCAGACATGCAAAGTGAGGCTCTTCTTCGTGCCTGGAATATCCAGGATTCTTGAAGATGTTTGTTGTTTCAGTAAGGTAAGGTACATATTGCCTGAATTTGGTCGGCTGTATTACGAACTCCTGGGTTCGAAATACAGCCGTTGATTTTGCCCTGTCGTTGTTGTGCTAAGTGTTCACCTAATAGCCCATATGAAAACGTAATACTTGTGGCGGTTTCTGACTCATTCCGCGTAACCCATGAAGAACACCTAAAGTGAAGGACAGTCTACTTTTGCCAGTATTTACGGTAGTCACAGCTGTTAACTAAAGATCAGGACAGAGCTTCGGCCTGAACAGTGGTAGAGTTGACAGGGTGTCCATCTGTCCTGCGTTTTCCTATTTATCTACCAAGATGATGGAGATATTACGTTGCTTCGAAACGACGGTACACATCTACTGAACGATATGGTGTCCGTTACAAAAGACAGCCCTCTTCATATTCATCACTGTGAAGACTTCGTCTCTAACCGTATTATAATATACAAAAAAGACGGGGAAATTTGCTTATAAGCCTAACACTGAAGCCCCTTCGTGCGATCATTGTTGCAGTGGAAAAACAATAGGTATTACATATTATGAGTTTGTGTTTGTAACCTTCGGTATCCAGCATGCAATGCGCATTCGCCGTATTATACTGTCATTTGTGGCCTGTCGGGCTGTATCATATTTTTCCGCTTTATCTCTTAAACGGCACGATGTTCCTAAAAAGCTTATTGGACGTAAAATGTGTGTTGTGATTTTCTCTGTAACGTCTGTCAGTAGCATTTCTCATTCTAAGAAGAACAGAGCGAGATGTTACCGTAAAGGTAGATACGTTGTTATGCAAAGTACCCGTTCAGCTTGTCAGATTTTAATGAAACTTGAATTTTCTCGACATATTTTCGAAAAATACTCAAATATCAAATTTCATGAAAATCCGTCCAGTGGGCGAGTTGTTCCATGCGGGCGGACAGACAGACATGACGGAGCTCACGCCTAAAAATAGGTAATAAAGTTGTGTGGGTTGGATTAATCATGCTGAGCATAGGAATCAGAAGCGGGATGTTGTGACTACGCTAATACTGTTGGGTGCCCTAAATGGCGGGGATTTTATTGAATAGCTGAAAACCTGTAAGTTTTCCAAGAGTGCTTCTCTCCTGCAGCCTGTGATACGTGACCTTGTCCCGTGCTTTAAGAATGTTTTACGTAGGCTTAAGATATCCTCCATACTATGCTTTTACGTCCCCGCTTCTTAAATCTTTGAAAGACGGTGGTTATTACGTATACGGCCTGCTTTAAATATCACAGGAACTGTGCATTTTCCTACACCTTGTGTTTATGTATTTCATATTAAACTCGGTATTAATGACTGTTATTTCCATGAACAATATTAACCAGTTTTTTGCTCGTTCCGCGAAGGAGGGACCGAATTCTTAAACGTCCTTTAGGGTTATTCCCAGCATGAAAGAAGTTAACTAGATGCTAATTTAAGAAACATAGAGACAGAAGAGGCCTGTCTTTGTGGAGGGAGGCTAATTTTACAACACTGTCAGTAACGTAGAATGTTAACGTCGAATTGTAGAATGAATCAAAACTGTTTAATTGAAAGGGATTTGGAAGGAAGCGCTAGTGACATCGAGACATTATCCCGGTATTTGCCTGGAGGTGCTGAGGAGAGCCGCGAAAACCCTGCTAGGATAAGCTGATGAACCGGCCGAGTTTGGAACCAGGTACCTCTCGGATACAAGTTTAGTGTGTTACCGCTACATCAACCGTTCGTTGTTCCGTATTTTGTGCTCCTTTGGCTGCTCAACACGAAAACCTTGCTGTCTTACTGCATCAAATACGATTAGAGATGCAAAACCTGTGTTTAAACAGTTCTTGTTGTTTGGTACATCGGTGATGTCATCAGATGCCATCATTTACACATTCCGACACAATTCCCACACAGAATATGAAGATGACGTCACAGTTGGTGTCTGGGCGTGATGAATGTCCCCTTTTCACTAAAGATAATGACTTCCCCCTAACAGAATACCCACAGCAAATTAAACATTAAGGTCACGTCTTTCGAGCCCCTATCGTTTGAAAGTGGCATATTGCAGATGTGAGGGAGCTTGAACCATGTCTGGAGATGGAGGGAAATGTGTGTGAAGTGCCACTGTGATTTGCCTATTTACTTTATGTAATAACGGTAGAAGAGTTACTTCGAACTAGGTACCCTTCGGTATACGAACATGCCATTTACGAATGTCCGAATTTATGAGCAACATTAATTTATATATTTTTTCCCAACGAACAATTTCTCGCGCTTATGAAGGCAGTAGTTCAAAATCCAAAGGCTTGGAACTTAAATGTATACATTTAATTTTGTGTGATTTGTTTAGTGTCCTGTTGAAGAAGAATTTTTTTTTTTATTGTTTGTCATTCTGTTCGTAATAAAATTAATGCCACGAACGAGTACGAAATGGCTCCACAGGAGCTGGGGGGGGGGGGGGGGCGGTAAAACTTTCCCCCCCCTGTTATAAACCCCCCCCTTTTTTTTGTCAAAAATTTTTACCCCCCTTATTTCACTCTTTTTTTTGAGTGGGAGATTTTTTTATT
>Ga0123352_10006566_pt1 | contig 17822 bp, 3 predicted proteins | sample TergutLab28metaG_FD_89700 | JGI IMG/M metagenome (GOLD analysis project Ga0123352, IMG submission 89700) | Labiotermes labralis P1 segment gut microbial communities from Petit-Saut dam, French Guiana - Lab288 P1 | ecosystem: Host-associated > Arthropoda: Insects > Digestive system > Gut ... | reverse complement strand
TTTTTTTCTCTTCAAAATGCAGTTTGTTTCATAATTCTAACGTATTTGGTTCCTGTATTATTCACATTTTATATACAGGATGTGCTAAAATTAAAAAAATAGTTCCGGCGCCAAAAGGTTAACTTAGTTTCAGTGTTATGGGTTACGCGTATTTATTCATGCCAGACTGTCTGTCAAGTTCAAATTCGTGTCCCATTTCCTGCTCCTATTTGTTCATGAATATGAGATAAACTCAACAAATTAAACGAAGTAAAAAGACGTAATTAATTATTATTATTATTATTATTATAACCTTACGACTAATTTATATTAATAGAAAATGGCCTCAATATACACAGAAACAATTATTTGAATATATATTTCAATATGGGAAAATGCTGCCCATTGCCTGTCCGAAAAGCGGTTGGCCGGATTGTTCCACACTCGTTATGTATTCATACGTACAAATGTGCCACAAACATTTAAGAATTACACTCTAAATCTGTAGGATTTGGACTATAAAATTTGCAAATTTACAATATCATTTTCTTTTCAATTTTACTATGTAACCATACTGCAGCATGGTAACAAATACGTGTCAATTACACTTAGGTCAACTTATTTTAGGTTACGTTCTTCACAGACACACCGCGCAGCATTTTGATATTATCAAAGATTTTTTATTCACCAACCGATGCACACGTGAATTGTCTGAACTCTCGATGTATTGCCACTCATATTAACCTTTCGGCGCCGGAATTATTTTTTTAAATTTTAGCACATCCTGTATATAAAATGTGAATAATACAGGAACCAAATACGTTAGAATTATGAAACAAACTGCATTTCGAAGAGAAAAAACGGGGAGTATACACCATGTTTAAAATATTCAATACCTATATTTGTTGGATAAATATATAAAATGCAACTTTAGAGGTTAGCGGTCCGGTACGACCACTATAGTTGACATTAGGCGTCCAAAGGTTACGCTCATTTTTATAAAGTAACCTAAAATGATACCAAAGGTTTTTTATTCACCAACCGATGCATAAGTGAATTGTCCTAAAAGATTTTAAAATTTACATTAAAATTAGCAATAAAACAGCCCCGACATATTTCGGTGTTACAGTTACACCATCATCAGGGAGCGCATTGTTCGTGCTTGCTTTAGCAACTGGTGTAACTGTAACACCGAAACATGTCGCAGCTGTTTTATTGCTAATTTTAATGTAAATTTTAAAATCTTTTAAGACAATTCAGTTTTGCATCGGTTGGTGAATAAAAAAACTTTGGTATCATTTTAGGTTACTTTATAAAAATGAGCTTAATATGAGTGGCAATACATAAAAAATTCAGAAAAACGCCTATGCATAGAAATTTAATTCTGAAGAACACAGTAGATTTACATATGTACTCCGCCCTTGTTATGACATTTTACTCGTATTTTGGCCCGTAAATTTGTGCAAAGTTTCGAAGAATCGAGGAAAAGACAGTTTAGACCTACGGGACATATAAATGTAATAATGTGCTCTCTTAAGAACAAATTAATAACGTCAAATACTTCTTAGCAACTGCCCATCCAGTAAATGGAGGACATGAAACTAGATTCCGTTATTCCCAAGTTGCAGATATAAGGCAAGTCAGAACTAACTTATCGAGAAAAAAAATATGTCCCATATTATTTGTAACAAATTGAAGGGAACATCAGTCAAAATCAACATCAACATCAACATAGAGGCGGATTCCACCGCTGTATTTCGAACAACTAAATGTAAAGAACGCCACTGTCAGTGTTCTTCTCCTACAACCTAATTAAATGCAGGGAATTTTTATTGTAGTGTTTTCTTAGATTTATTTTAGAGCAGGTTTAAATGTTCATGTATTTGCACTCAGGAACTTTTCAAATTTAACGCGCCCGCTAGCCGAGAACTTCCCCCACCCCCAATCACACATCACGGGCTCGCTGATTGGCTCACACACATGACGTCACTGGCGTGGGGCTTCTTTTCGAAATATACAATAGGGAGTATGACTTTTATCCCACAGATGGCGTCAATATTTATAATGAAATGTGATTCATTGGTAAATAATTAGTCTCTACGTCGTTTTTTGAGTACTGAATGTCCAGTAATTTTTTGTGTCTACAGCGAAAACTCACACTGCATATAACGTACACTGCATATAACGTAAACTGCATATAATGTACACTGCTTAATCAGATAATCTGTTGGGGTGCATTTACCTTGGCGTAATCTCGCAAGTATGACGTATGTGAGTTACTGCTGAATAACGTTAGATACAGGCAATGTTACCTTCATACGTAGGAGCGATTATTTATTTTTGGCAATATTTGTGTTAATATTTCCTTGTGAAATATTTAATATGATAAAAAGTTAGGTCTCTTTGAAATTCTATGCTACTTCTGTGTCTAGCAATAAGTATTCCTTCGCTGTTTTCGATTAGACAATTCCTCCAACAACTGATAGTGCAATTTAGACTATTTTGTATACGTCAGCTCTGTGCAGATATTATTTTTATCTCGAATCAAGATATAGGGATGTGTTTTTTTATATATTACGTATCGTAACAACCGTATTTGAACGCACATTTTATGTAAACCTAGAACAATTTCAGGGTTCTAGCCCTCAACCCTTCTGCTATAATGAAATCTTAACATTTGTTTTATATTAGTGAATACGCGTTTGGGGTGTGTGTGTGTGTGTGCCCCTCACCCGGGTCATCACTCATGCTACCCCAGTCTGAAGGAAGCAAGTAACTATTACTACCGCTAGTGTAGCCCGACCTCCGTGGATGCCACCCAGCCACCCACTGGAACGACAAACCTGTCATTTTTTAAATCTTGCACGTGAAAACACAGAAAGTAGGAGGTTTTCAACGGACAGATAAAGCCAGTAAAAACCCTCAAAAATGTTTTATTGAGGCGGAGTAGCGGAAACTGTGTTTCCAGGACCAATGGATGAAGAGTAACGAATATTTGCTCCGCCCATTCGATTGTTCCATCTCTTTTCATCTGTATACCTTCCTCCGTCACTCTCTGTTCTACCTTCCCTTACGTCTCACTTACCCAGCACTATATTTTAGTGATAATTTTTTTTTTGTATCTAGCAGCGTGCTGTCTGTATGGAAACTCATATCTAGAAGAAATTTCCCATCGCCCAATCCAAATATAATTTGGTCAGTACAGCTCTGATATAAAATTGAACCCCTCCATTTCCCCTCAAGCATCATATCTCACCGATTAGATAGAATCTTACACTAGAACAGAACAGGCAGGCCATGTAAGCTGTCGACACCACCAGCTTACGCCTTCCCACCTGCGTCTGTAGTAATGCAGACCTTCGCTGTCACAGCTAGCAGAATGGATCGATAATCCTAAGTCAGAAGAGGCAGCCTGCAGAGCTCCCAGTAACAGACCGCGTCTTAAGAAAGGTGTGGTCAGGTCACAGAACACGATTGTCAAGCCAAACGGGGCACCACTCCCTTCAATAGCACCCTTAGGGAGTCTCCTGCAGGGAATGAATGCATACACTGTGCAGTGGCTTGCACTGGTTTGTTGCAACTGGAGAGGGTCAGTGCAAGACGGGGTTTCAAAGTCAGAGTTTGCAACCGTTAAATCGTGTACTGAATTATCTTGGAAGGTACAGTATTGTCACAGCTGTGTTTGCCCGATTTTGACGCCTTCTGGAATGTTGCACAGTGCTGACTGAGAAATAAGTTTTGTAGTTACCGGCCTTTCGGAAGATTGTAGTGCCTTCTTCTTCAGGGTCTAGTCAAAGCCGGGTTACAAGGGGAAATCTGAATCTTCAAAACCATTCATACTTCATTGTTATTGACATCAAGTATAATAAAGAATGAAAATTACTGTGTTCTGGGATTTGCGCCGTATATTCTGGTAGAAGTTTATGTCAATCTACAGGGCTTTATATCCATAGTATTTCTATATTTACTTTTCTAGGATATTACGGACGATGCGCAATGGTAATTTCTTGCACGCATATTGAGATAGACTTAAGTATTTATTTACCTCCAAAAAAAAACCAAATTTCAGGCAGGGAACATCTGTAATTTAGCAGCTAAGTCCAACAAAGTTATTCCTCCATAAGCTAACATCATAACGGCTCCCAAGGAAACTTGCAGCATTTTATTGAACTCAAATTTCATTACTGTTCTCACAGTAGCCTTTCACTGCCCTATTTTGAACCACATTATACATACACATTCCAAACTATAACACCAAAGGAATTTGAAGTTTCGCGTATGCGCGCTTTCGCAAAATTGCGAATATCTCCTATTAATTTTAGAAAGTTTTGACTATTAGCTTCGTTATGTCTGTCAGTCCGTATGCCTGTCTGTCCATCTCTCCTTTCGTCCGCACGGAACAACTCTGTTCATACTGGAAGAATTTTCGTGAAGGGTGATATTTGAGAATTTTCCGAAAATTAGTCGTGATAATTCAAGTTTCATTACAATATGAGAAGAATACAGGGTACTTGACATGAAGACCGGTATACATTTTTTATATCTTGCTCAATTTTTCTTAGAGCGAGGAAAGTTTCAGATAAAAGTCACAGAGAAAATCAAACTACATTTTACGATCAATAACTACTATTCTTTTTTTTTTTTCGAAAATAGTGCCGTCTTTGAGACAGGTGGATAAAATCTGTGCAGTCGGATATACCACAGACATATTTTATTTGCATGTTGGATACCTCAGGCTACAAACATAAACTCAGCATATATAATACCTATTGATTTTACATTGCAACAACGGCTGCGCCATCGCGCCCCAATATTATGTTCCAAAATTTGACGTTATCAAAATGATGTTATATGAAAATTCAGTCAACTATAACATAACACCGTGCAGATTTGTATATCGTTACTGACGTTTCAGAGGTTCATTCTGCCTTAAAATTTAGGGTAGTCCACGTAGAACACTTGGGTTTTTGTTCCAACAGAGTTTGGTTACGGTTTTTATCTTTCTAGCTTTGATGAATTAATCTTTAGAAAAGAACTTGTTACGAATCAGTATGGTTTTAATTCTTGGCCAGTTGTCATAACGTCCGTTGACGATTGCCAAGTATTCCTGGATAAAAGTGTGGGTTATAATTGTTATAATTACCGTACACATCTATATCAAAATATATTTATACGACAAAAAACATATATTAATTTTTATCTTCGTTTTGCTGCAAGGGGTGTAGTATTCTTACGTGCTGTTATTTCACCAGCGGTTTTGTAACAATGTATGGTAAGTACGTAAAATAAACAAAATATCGGAATATTTATTCAGATCCTACATACAAAGGTAATTATTTCTGTTTCCACAGCTCTAAGCTTACAGCCACTGCTGTTACTGTAGGCATACTCCAAATTTCTGCTGATTCTATGACCAATATGTCGATGGGGGATTTGTTTTCATTTGTTTTAGAGCTCTCAGCTTTTTTTTTTACGTAAGCAGCCCCTTTGCTCTTCGCTTACGGATTTGGTTCATTATGTGATTCACAAGAATCCGATATATCTGTCGTGTGCGTTTTGTACTGAAATTTGAGAATCTGAATATGGCCGAATTTTAGTTTTTGGAACATAATTACTTAGTATCAACATACAGAGGACTTCACTGAATTCCTTATTCCCTATGCAATTATGATAATTATTGTAGCTTAATAGAAAATATTAAAATTTGCACACAAGCTACCTTCAGCCAAAACAAATTTTATTACTCTTACCAGTACGTGCTACATGTTTCGGTCTATTGACCATCTTTAGACATTTAAGTATAAAATTTTTCAACTTAAAATTAATGGAATATGTATTTTGAATTTGCAAGATCTCACAAATTCTTAATTCATAATCAACTTTATAAAGCAATAGAAATATAAATATTTTTTACATTTATATATCGTTATTTATTACATGTCTTCCTGTTCTGTCTGAGAAGAGTTAAAATTCTTATTTTAACTCGAGCACTTTGTAGGCTGATGCACATTTGAGCGATCTTAAATTCTTTTTAACAATAGCAAAGGGTTGTTATGCCTGCAAAAGTACTTCGTATTGTTCTTTAGATAAGAATTTTAACAACTCTTAGACAAAGTATAAAGATATACAATAAAAGACCACAAAAGAGAAATGCAAAAAAAAAATTTATATTTTAATTGCTAGATAAGTTTTATTATGAATTGTAAAATTTGTGAGAACTCACAAATTTAGAATATATGTTCTATGAAACGTTATTTTAAGCGAGATATTCCAGTTGTGTTTTATCAATATATGTATGTAGAATTATAAAATAATCCAATCATACACAGCTCTCAATTATTAGAAGTCTTAGTTTTATTTCTAGCTACATATTTCGGTTCGCATACAGAGCCATCTTCATGCTAAGCTTTAGAGTGGTTTGTATATACAATTGTTGGTGCTTTGAAAGTTACGAAATCTTGTTTTGCAGGTAGTAGTTAAATATTCGTGGTAATTCTATATAAAATAAATTATAAAATTATATCATATAATATTTTACATATTGAGTATTAAACATAATAATAAAATTGTGTTCTCACCTCACCCTCAAAAAGCTCACCACCAGATATCAACAACAGATCTTCCAGTCAACACGCAAAGCAATTTTATTATAATGTTTAATACTCAATATGTAAAATAATATATCGTATCTGAATTTTATCATGATAATATATTTTATATAGAATTACCACAAGTATTTTAACTGCTATTTGTAGTAAAGATCTCGTAACTTTCAAATCACCAACAATTGTACATACAAACCCCTCTAAAGCTTAGCATGAAAATGGCTCTGTATTCGAGTCGAAACATGTAGCTAGAAATAAAACTAAGACTTCTAATAATTGAGAGCTGTGTATGACTGCATTATTTTATAATTTAGAGACATCTTTGAGCATAATTTTGATTCTTAATATCATGTATTTACATGCCTCAGTAGCGAAACATATAACATGTATTGACAACAATAATAATAATAATAATAATAATTTTGTTGCGGTTGACTGCAGCACTTGTATAGATTATAATATGACATACCACAAAGAGGTGAATTTCTAAAAAAATTGTTTAATTTTAAACACTTGCAGTAAATTGTTTGAAAATAAGTAATATACATAAAAGGTTTTTATAATTATAATTATGCAGTTCGATTTAAGACTTCGTACTGACTTTGTCAGAATTCTTATTTAAAAAGTAATGTTTTCTGTGTGAAATTCTGTAAGGGATTCGTGAAAATTAAAATATTTTAAAAATTCGACAAAGTTGAATGAATTCAAATTAAAATGTTAATTTTTTTTTTGGTTTTGTAAAATTTTGAAATTTGTATATCCCATTTAAATAACCTGTACTTATTATCAGACGTGTATAACTAAAAGTGTCATTACAGGAGTCATTACAAACAAAGTCCAATATAAATATTAATTTATGTTGCAGAAACTTTCTACCGATAATTCCATGTCAGTGACTTTACGTATGAGTTAGGTTTAAGAACCTGCTTTCTGGTTTTAAAATTTAACAAATTTCTGAAAAACTTCAGTATTGTGTTTTCATTTTACACCCAAATTTCTTACTACATTTTGAACCTAGTTTCTTGGAAATTTAATTTTTTTCCGGATTAATTTATTAATTTCAATGGAATGAGCTTTGCAGCCAATTAGGGCTGTGTTTATTTTAATTTCTTTTTAGTGTCGTCTTTACTTTCAAAAATAATCAATTATGCATATATACTGTATACAAAAATCAAAATTTTAGTCTTTTTTCGCTACTTACAAAATCAGGCCGACGCGTGAAATGTCTCTGAACTCCGAATTTGTATACGTCACTTTATTTTCATTTTAACCCATGCGACAGATTTTTTGAAAAGAATAAAAAGCCCAACTAGTTTGAGTTCAAACACTTGCCCTTAAGCGTTTGTATTTCACGTGAGCCCCTGCAGCAAAGCACAGTAACTGGTTGAAGACAGACCCCTAGAGTTAGTTAGAATATCTTGCTTCTTTATGAGTACTTGAGCAAAACTCGGCACTGAAAACAGCAGAATTTTATTTTGTTTTTTAAGAGAGGCCATCCAGTTGTGTATTATCAAATTTGTATAATATATTATGCACCGTCAGTACAAAACATACATCAAACAACATGCAATAATTACAATTAGATAATATTTGGCTACATGTTTCGGCCGTGACCGGCCATCTTCAGGCTAACTAAGAACTCAATTAAGGTGCAGTACAAATAGTACGCAATGGAATCTCATTTCGTTCACATTAAACCTTGATAAAATTTGAAATTTCTTACTTAAGATTAAGAATTTTCGGATTTTATTATGGTTTAATGTGATCGAAATGGGATCCCATTGAGTACTACTTTTACTGCACCTTAATTGAGTTCTTAGTTGGCCTGAAGATGGTCGGTCACGGCCGAAACATGTAGCCAAATATTATCTAATTGTAATTATTGCATCTTGTTTGATGTATATTGTGTACTGACGGTGCATAATATATTTTACAAAGCAGAATATTATGGATTTGTGACTGACACATTTTAACACCAGTTCACATATACGATGAAAATCAAACATTTTATCGCCCATAATTAAAAGTTATCAGTGGTTTTTATTTAAAAAATGTAAAGCGCCGAATTTATCACTCAAATGCAAAAACCATTCAAATGATGACTGGGAAAATTGCATAAAATTCGTAATATGAAGCAGCCCGTTATAACTTTATGTTTGTGAACAGTGAAAAGTACAGTTACGTGTTTCGACATCAGCTTAAGCCAACAATTCGAAGAAAAAGCAGTTGTCTGTCGTCTTCTGGTGTGTATCTGCTGTATCACAATTCTCGACCTCATACTGCCCGTCATACCGTGAAGCAAATTCAGGGTTTACAATTGGAGGTGTGACGTCCTGTGTCGAGGGATTTGTACCGTACCTTGGCGGAACGTTTGTGTTGTGCAGAACGTGGTAGGGAGCTGCATTGAAGATTAGTATCGTTGTACTGTGTCTGCTTTTGTGTAATTTTCCTGCTTGTGTTTGAATGACAACTTTATAAACCTATAAAATGGTGCGTCCTGAGTAACTTAAGAACAATAGCTATGCGAAATTTGGGCTTCTTACAGAGTTTCTGCTGAGTGTTGAAGTTTTCAGGGGTATTACATGTACACTGTGTTGACTGCTGAACAGTTACCTGCATTTCAAAGGACTGTAAGTCTAAAATGCTGGCATGATGATCCTTCGAATCGTCAGTAACTGTTCACGGTCGAAAGTGCAGCAAATCGGAAGATTTGACTCTTAATTTTGGTATTATTATTATTATTATTATTATTACGTAACTGATACTGCTTTCTGTTCTTCTCCCCTTATGTTCATCAAGTAAAAAATGAAATCACGTTTCAAAACACAATAAGAGTTCTTGCATGATATTTGGAGACGTGTAAAATGAAATGTGTACAGCATTGATAGCGAATAATCTTTAAAATATCACTAAACCTTGATATTTCGAAATGATTCAAGGTACTTAACTTTTAAGCGAGCAAACAAATTTTATAGATTTCAAAGTATTTTCCTATTTTACTTCTAAGAACTGTATTTGCTCCAAAATATGCAGATCAGCATTCGACTCTTCTATTGTTCAGTAAATTTAGGCAAACAACAGCAAGAAGAATTTTCTACTTGTTCGAAAGTTTCGTATTAAATAATTAAAACATTATTCATAAAAATGTTTTTTCAAAACAAGTTTACAGTAATAAATAAATAGAGGTGATTTGCATTTTATTATGTATACTTTCTGTGATATCAGGCAAAATTAGTGCAACGATAAGATTTTATTTTGTGGACAGTAAATAAGACGGGCGTCTGACACTAACGTAAAACTTTTCGATAGATTATTAAAAGTTTTGAAAATGAAACAGAAATAAATGCCGGAATTTAACGTAAAACAAATCAGTAATTATAAGAAAAATATTCAAATATTTTTTACCAAATAATAAGTGGAGACATCAAAATTAATTTTAGATTATTTTAATGCTGCGCAAAGTAAAGGCACAAGAATGAGAAATACAAATTTGGGTGGTAATATAATCAAATTCTGAGACCGTGCCATCCTGTCTCCCAATCTTGTTACCAGTGAGTCTAAACATACAGTTTTAAAAATGTCGATCCAATTTTTAAAAACTCAGAATGTGCTCTAGTATCGCATCTAAATTTTTTCCTTACTGTGCAAACAAAATTTTGTTCTGAGCTTCGCAGGTAACAACTTTTCTAAGTCGACATTTAGAAGTTTTATGAGATGTTAAGTGGAGCTGGAATCATTTATCAAGCAAAAATCACGACAAATAAAGCTAAGCTGAATGAATCTTCAAGCAGATTTTCCCTTATCTAACAAAAACAAAATACGCTATTATCTCGACAATTTAGCTTACTGCAATAAACGGTCCAAAACATTCTACGAAATCGTTTGAGTTTTAAAATTTACATATACCAATTTTTGCAAAATTTCACAACGGAATAAACATAATTTCTTTACAAATATTGCTATGATTCTCTTCGAAATCTGAAAGTGAACAGGCAAATCTTTTGCGGAAAAAAAACTGTGTTTAATGACGAAGCTAATCTCGATTTATCCAAACCTGTCAAACAACACAATTTTACAATTTATAGCAGCAACAACCCAGATACAGCGATTAAACGACTTCTGTATTTTGACCAAATATAAAGTTTTGGACTTTGTATTTTCGAAACAACCGCTGTTGGTACAAAGTACCATAATATCCTGCGGGATTTTCACACACCTTATTATTTCTAAAACATGACTTGCTATTTTAGCAAGATCGAGGCTAGTTCTTCGTGCCTGCACATGTAATTACGGCAATGAATTAGCAAGCATGTCCTAATAACTTGGTCACTTCTTCTCCCGACTTTACACAGCTTGATTTCTTCTTCTGTGTGCTCATGAAACAGGATGTTTACAGTCAACCATGGCCCGGAACTTGCTGAAAAGTTCAGACTTGCTGCATCTACAGTTATGTCCATCACGTACCTAAATATGGGGACTAAATGTTAACATTTTGAAGCCTAATGTCAGCTATAGTGGTCGTACCGCACCGCTAACCTCTAAAGTTGCATTTTATATATTTATTCAACAAATAAAGGTACTAAATATTTTAAAAACAGTATATACTCTCCGTTTTTTTCTCTTCAAAATGCAGTTTATTTCACAATTCTAATGTATTTGTTTCCTGTATTATTCACATTTTATATACAGGTGTGCTAAAATTAAAAAAATAATTCCGGCGCCTAAAGGTTAATAGAGTAAAGATATTTGTATGGGTGATCAGACTGTACAATTGTGAGCGTAGGTCACAAAAACATGACTATTTGTCGCATCTAAATAAGTTTATTTTTTATTGCTTACTTTTTCAGCAATATTACTCGCACATTAAATGAGATCCTTATTGTGTCCAACGCATAATGTCAGACCTAAGGTTCTAAGAATATTAAATCTAAATGTTACTGTGTGGTTGTGTATGACCGTGCGTTGAGTGGCAGACATTACCGATGCTTCGGACGAAATTTATGGGCTCATGTGTAGGGTACAGGATGGAAGAAATAATTTTGTTCCAAGACGGTAGACGGCGCAATACCGAAGAATACACCACGCTTCGATCACTGTAATTCATTGCATGCAGCAGCCGGAGTCTCCTTTCATGACAATGATAAAAAATTTCTCTTTCATTCACGTCTTAATTTATGACGGGTCAAATTTTTATGCTTGAACAACGAAGAGACCCTCAGCATATTTGTATAACATAAATATACTATTTTAATGCTGTGATGTTAAGGAGATTGAAAAATGACATTCACTCTAAAAACTAAACTTCATGTAAGTTAATAAACGTCATGTATTTTAAATTACATTAATTTTAAACAGTTATTAACAATCACACTTGTAATATGTAATGGGTCCGGATAGTTTAGTCGGTATAGCGACTGGCTGCGGGCTGAACGGTCCTGAGATCGAATATGGCGTAGGCGACCGCACCCGTCCAGGCCGACCCTGGGGCCCATCCTGCCTCTTACATAGAGGTACAGGGTCTTTCTCGGGAATAAAGCGGACGGGGCGTGACTGTGACCACCCACCACCATGTAACGTCGAGATAAAAGAAAGAGTAGAGCTATACCTCTACTCCCCTCTTGGCCCATTACAAGATGAAATTTTGCCTTCACTTGTAACAAACAAATATTCCAATTAAAATGTATGCGACCCAAATTCTTTGTTGTAAAGGATCTAAATTTAGCCCAAAGTTAAAACCTTATCCCACGCTGGCGTACTTTGTTATTAATACTTCCGTATTCCCGTATTTGACACTCACCCAAACTCGCTCCTCATTAGGTCTGCTTAATAACTGTACATCAGTCATTTATCTAATACGATTTTGTTTATTTTGTCTTACTTTTTGTATTCTGAATGATAAATTAATATGAATAGAAAAATAATTAAACCGAAACAATTTTCATGAGATTCTAGTACAATGAATAGTGACTATTTCATTTGCGTTCTTCGGAGGTATTTTGCAGACTGTAGCCAAAGACAGAAAGCGCGTGCATTTTTTTACACCCGATTTTCAATATCATTAATTATTTCTCAATTAATTACTAATTAAACAGCGTCTTAAAAATATATTAAAATATGACGATAATCTAACACAAATAAAAATCTATTACAAAATAGAAGTGCAGAACAACAAGAGGAATAATGCAACAGATTTTGGTAGGAAATCGAAAGTAATGTCGGAAAGAATATTTTTCCAAAAAGTCAGACGGGAAGATGTAATAATAGAATGGGATAAACGAGGAATAATGAAAGAAAAGAGGAAGATTAATAAAAGGCGTGAAGAAATGGCTTCTGATTAGACTGGAGCATTCATTTGAGATATTTAGGCTTTTGTTATTAATTGTAATTAATTCACAAGTAATGAAAAGGACACAGAAAAGGAAAATAAGTTATGAATATGTAAGAAATGCAGAAAGAAATGTTATGAGAAGTGTGGAGGAGTATGGGATATTGGACAAAACTTGCAACGGAAAATTAATGCATTTTTTTTTAGGGAAGGTGCGATCATATGTTGATAAATTTTCTCTAGATGAATTTTATAGAAAGAGAGTAGGTTAGCCATAATTTAGACATATTGTGTGTGAACTTTGCAGAAGTACGTGACAGTGTCGCATTAAGTAACGTGCTTAAGACTCTGACCCAGTGTGACCTAAAAATATAGCAGTAACAGTAAAGAAGAATTAGCTGATATTAAATATTTGGAAACGCAAGACCATCAGCTTTGGAAGTCGTAAAGAAATGAAGACAAGAGTAGTTGCTAGTCGCTCATTTTATTTAAATTAGGCCACATTATGCACGGGTGCTAAATATGATGTGCCAGATTTAAAATAAAATTTTATAAGTTCCGTATTCCATGTATTAATCAACCCTACAAATTATTAAGAAATGAGTTTGTTGGTCTTTTAAAAAACAGATACATCAAAATGCAACAAATGTCTCTCTTATGTTGTGCTGAAAATCAAGTACTGGGTGATTAGGATTGTTAAAATGTTGAGTAACTGTGAGAGAAAATGAAGTTAAAACACGAAAGAAGAGAGGCAATTTAGGTACAAAAGTAACATTGAGGACCTTTCGTGAAACCGTTGTTGTCATGGGAAAACAATAAGTATTACACATTCTGATTGTATGTCTGTAGCCTTAGGTATCCAGTATCCTCTGTAGCCCGTCCGGCTGTACAGTTTTTTTTCCACATTATCCCCCTAAACGACGAGATTTTTGGGAAAAAATGCCATTGAACTTAAAATGCATGTTTTGATTTTCTCTACAAATTTTGTCTGAAGCAGTTCTCATTCTGAAAAGAACTGAGCGAGATATAATAAAAAAAAATCCTTATAGGTCTTCATGCAAAGTGCCCGCTGTTCTTGTCAAACTTCAATGAAACTTGAATTTTCTGAGCAGATTTTTGGAAAATGTTCAAATATCAAACTTCTTTAAAAAAAATCCGACCAGAGGGAGCCGAGTTGTTCTGTGCGGACTGTCGGACAGAAGGATAAACAGACAGATGGACGGACGGACAGGTATATAGAAATGACGAAGATAGTTGTCACTTTCCGCAATTTTGCGAACTCTTCTAGAAATTGGACCATAAAACCTGCAGAAAATAATAATCCAGTGAATACCTCCAGAAAGAAAGAGACCCTCCAAAGAAAGTCCGGGATAGTTGTTGTGTTCGGCGTACAGTCGGGGAGAAGGATGCAAGATATAAGCAGAAATTGTTTAGGAAAGCAGGGACGCTATACAGAAACACCTGGGTAAAAAACATAACAACGTATTTTCAGCAAAACATGTCAATACATATCTTCGTTTCATGTTTGAGTCCGTCATTATGACCACTTACCAAAAAAAATAGTGAACATTTACAATCCTTCTAGAATCACAAAGTAAATTCAAAATTTGCAAAACATCTACAGGACTTGGAGCACTCATTCGCACTTATCGAAGACATTATGGATATTTTACAAATTTTTAAGGAAAACAAATTATAAGAATACTTTGGAAAATTTCGCTACTTGCTCTGACCAAAAAAAAAAAACTAGAATTAAATTAAGTATTAACCTAACCTAGAGTCTAATAAAATATTTTATGTGTTCGTAGAGAATGACAACGACAGATGTGATCTTGAACATGCTCCTTGTTGGTTAATAAGCCTACTAGAACTGTATGCTAGTGACTTTCAATTAACCCTCCAAACGCCAAGTTAAATCCCATCTGCCTTTTGCTGTCATTATTAGGAGCTCACCATATTTTCCACGTTAGCAGTGTAAGGGTTAATAAGGAACACAAATTTAGCAACTAACTTTGAATGTACCATAAGAATTTCTTACGCTATATATGAACTAAGTTTGTTTATATGGTAACAGATTATTTACTTCAATTTTTCTTCACTTTTACTATTTTACAAAGAATTTCAAATTTAGAACAAACCTTATTTTGAAGGGTTAACTTGTAGAAGAATACTGTATAGAAACATGAGCTTTATGAACTGAAAACTTGAGACAGAACCAAAAAAAGCCAACTGAACGTGATTACTGTCCTACCACAACGTCATTGAACATTAAGTGAATTTTAATGATTTTGTATTCTAATATATAGAAGTATCAGAATTCTTTATTCATAATACATCAACTCAATGGAGCAGAATAATAAGTATTTATATTAAAAATGAATTATATTTTTTTTATGTAAGAGAGAGGACTCTTTTATAATATTACCTTACTTTACATATTTTGTATTTGTCGCGCCCGTCTTTGGAGTTATGAGCTGAACACATTGAGCGACTGCATGCAAGTAAAATTGTTTTCTTAAGAACAAAGTGTTGTGTTTGGCTGACTTTAATTGTTACTATATCGTTACACAACGTGAATAATATGCATTAGAATTGCTGAATAAAACACTAATTTAATTCCTCTCGGTAGCAACATAAGTACAGAACACACTTTCCTTCCTGTGGTTACTGTACAAGAGCTTTATGGGGAAATTTTCTGTAATCACATTTAAGGTAGGAAAAATTTTACGAAAGAAAAAATATTAAATTTTGTCTGAAAAGGAGTGGAATAAATTGTAGTGGGCTTACTTTTGATATAAATAAATCAGTCCCATTAGAGGCCTTGAGTGGCCCAGAGGGTTCCAGGAAGTTAAGGCTATCAGATTTCGTGGCAACGGCACAGGATGGTGGTAGGTTGTCAGCCTTGTGCACCGGCCGCCTTTACCCCCAGGAAATACTAATGGTACTCACATCTGTTAGAGGGTGGGTCTACCCCAGGGCCATAATGTGATTGGAAGGATTTTATGTCAATGAAAAATCCATTAACACCAGCCGGGATCGAGCCAGCGACCTTCCAATTTGTAGCGCAGCATCGAAACAACTGTGCTACCGCGGTCCCTACATTTTTGTGTAAGTGAGCTATTATTGTTTCCGTAAATACGAAAATTACTCAGAAGAAAGCTATGAAGATGGCGTTCGATTTGCAGAACATCCGTATGCCTCACAATTCACCAATCAAATGATCAAACACAGTAATCTTAGAATTATTTTAATAATATGAACATTACCTAGCGTCTGGCATTGTTGAACTAAGGTCCTACATGACGTAACAATGCAATCGTTTAAGTGCGTAAATCTTATTATTTAGCAGAAAGGAAAACGTACATAAATGTAAAGAGTAAGAAAGTTGGACCAGTTTTTATCCACGTTTGCCGTTACTGGGAACCAAATTAAGGTACATTTCTTACTTCGGTATTTACTAGTTAGCACGTTTGGTGTCAGGCACTTTGCCTGAAGGTAACTAGCCCCATTTTCCTAGACCACCATTAACAAATAGGGGGACCGCGGTAGCACAGTGGTTAAAGTGCTGTGCTACAAATCGGAGGGTTGCTGGTTCGATCCCAGCTAGTGTCAGTGGATTATTCATTGAAATAACAACCTTCCGATTGTACCATGGCCCTGGGGTCGACCCAGCCTCTAACAGAAATGAATACCAGGAGGATTTCCTGGGAGCAAAGGCGGCCGGTGCGTAAGGCTGACAGCCTTACCACCATCCTGTGCCGTTGTCACGAAATCTGGGAATCTTAACTTCCTGGAACGCTCTGGGCCCCTCCGGGCCTGTAATGGGACTGATTTACCTTTACCATTAACAAATAACAGTACTTTTGTATGAGAACAGCATTGTATAGCAGATCACTTATTATATAATATTCATTTAATTACGCAATTCGTATTTTGATTACTGTGTCTGTCACAAACTGTAAACTCAGTACATTTCTTTGCTTTAAAAATGTTTCGGGCAGAGAAAGTAATAATTTCTTTCGGTTAAAGAAATTGAAGTACTTTGAAGCTGAAAGATATGGATTTATGGAAGGACTTGGAAACAGTGTGTATGAAAGGTAAAGCAGTCCCATTACAGGCCTGGAGTGGCCCAGAGGGTTCCAGGAAGTTAAGGTTCCCAGATTTCGTAACAACGGCACAGGATAGTGGTAGGTTGTCAGCCTTACGCACCGGCCGCCTTTACCCCCAGGAAGTTCTCCTGGTGCTCATTTCTGTTAGAGGCTGAGTCGACCCCAGAGTCCTAGTGCGATCGAAGGGATTTTATGTCAATGAAAAATCCAGACACCAGCTGGGATCGAACCTTCCGAATTGTAGCACAGCACCTTAACCATTGTGCTACTGCGGTCCCCGGAAACAGTGTATATAAAACGTATTAAATACTTATTAAAATTCCGCTTCTTGGCTTTCCTTGAACTCTTGTACATTATGTTCAGGTAAAAGTGTTTATTTGTATAAACAATTTGCATGCCGGGTATTTAAGTAGCATTAATTTTTATGCACCCTGTATTACGCCGACATCTTACAATGCTATGATTGTAAAATACAGGGTGGGCATAAATTCTTTCCCCGATTATGAACATTTATTAAAGAAAACTACTGTACGTGGAATACAAACATATTTATTTTCTAAATGTAACTCAAGAAATATTTTTTACAACACATCAGTACACTTCAACATGTGCTCCTTTTGTTGCACGATAATCAGTTTCTCTCCACGTGTTCTCCAACATGTCTTCAGTTATTCTAGCAAAAGCGTGTGTTATTCTTGCCTTCAAATTTGTAATATCTGGAACTGGTGTCGAAAACACTTTGTCCTTAACATACCCCCATAAAAAGAAGTCAAGGGGAGTGATATCCGGCGATCGTGGTGGCCA